>Ga0163162_10000526_pt1 | contig 35521 bp, 28 predicted proteins | sample S55metaG_FD_115310 | JGI IMG/M metagenome (GOLD analysis project Ga0163162, IMG submission 115310) | Switchgrass rhizosphere microbial communities from Kellogg Biological Station, Michigan, USA - S5-5 metaG | ecosystem: Host-associated > Plants > Roots > Rhizosphere > Soil | place: USA... | reverse complement strand
TATGTCGTGACAGCGCGGCGCGCCATTTCTCGTGAACAACAACTCCCACGGAACATCCGCGCCCTCTTCCGTGATCCTCCCAGCGGTTAATGATTGCGTGATTGCAGCGTAGAAGGAAACCGTACGGTCGAGAAAGCAAAGGGATGTGAGAGGAAACGGGTAGGGACGATAATGCGAGCCGCCTTCCTGCATAGTGTCGCGCCCAAAATTCGACAAGACCGCCGATTGCATACGGATCCCATGGCCCAGGAGCGGTTGAGCACGAGGGCAGTTTGCGCGTGGCGCTTCCGCGGCGGCTTAGGGCCCATGCTGAGGTATTTGGTTATCTGGCGCCGCAACACTCCCAGATAGAACGTTCCTTCACCCGCCGAATGTCGACCATTGTCCGAACGAGTGCGCCGACAGACTCATCCTCGCGTCGAGATTGGGTAAGAGGTGTTGGGCGCCGGGAACGGTTCCCAAGACGCTAAAAGGCCGACATTTGATGAGAGACAGTTCGAAGGGCATTCGGCCCGGACACCGAGCTATACGGGAGTCTCGTAAGCCGAATTGGCCGTCCAGTAGCCATGAGGGCGCCACAAACGCGTGTGCGGGGCTAATAAGGCGTAGTGAATCGCAGCCGCGACCCAAATTCGTTCACCAATCATGATCACAAGTTGTGATTTCAATAAAATCAGTGACTTAGAGAGATGCCAACCAAACGGCAGGTGAACCGCTCAATTGAGCGTTAGATCACTTGGCGGCAGCATCACCGGCCGGAAGGGCGCCGCGCAACACAAAGGACAGCAGGTCATCCGCAGACGGTTCGCCCCACACCTTAGTCGACAGCCACGCAAAGAAAGACGTCTCGACCAGCTTGGTCAGCGCCTTGCCCGCCTTCACCTTCAGGTTCGCCGCGGGTACCAAGGCGTTGTATTCCTCGACCAGAGCGGACTGGTCTTCGTCCGAAAGCTCCGAGAAATAGCCTTTTGCATCGTGCGCTTGCGCGGCCAGATATTTGGCGCGCAGCTCGCCGGTCGTCATGGCCTCCGGCTGGCGCAGGGGAGGAGGCGCGCTCGACGGCGCCGTCGCTTCGGAAGCCGCGCCGTCGCCCCAGCCCGCTGCCAGGGCGCGCCGAAAATAGGCGGGCACGTTGTCCAGCGGGGGCGAATTCTTCCTCGTCTGACGGGCTTTCGTATACGCGATGGCACCCTTCAGCTTCTCGTTGGTATGCGAGCGCGCGAGCTTGCGCGCCTCCGACAACGGCACACCGAGCTTCGTGATCGCCAGCACGAGATCGGGATCAGCGTCGGTCTCAGCGCTGTTCGTCTCCTTTCTCGTCACCTTGAACTGCAACGCGACGACGGAGCGCCCGTTCTTGAACTCCACCAGTTCGATCGTATGCTCCGACAGCTCGTTCACTTCCGCGATACAAGGCGCGAGAACCGCTCGCTTGAAGATCTTGTATTCCTTGTACTTGGTCGCCCCTTCCTCCTGCCCGAGGATCAGGTCTTTGAACCGCGCGAGCGGCATGCGCGCCGTTTGTCCGACACGTTCATACCGGACCGTGTTCTCCCACAGAGCGAGCGAGTGCGCCCGCCGGAACTGCGCCGCAATGCGCAGATCGAGCATGGCGTACTTCTCCGGATCCAGAAGCTCCGAGCGAATTTCAGCCGAGAACGAATAGTGCAGCAGCGAGCCGTCGATACGCGCACCCGCGATCAGCCCCGAAGCCGTCCACGCGCCTTTGGTGCCATCCGTATTCAGGTGATCCCAATCGACGACGATCCCGATCAGCGACCGGATCGTATCCTTGATATAGCTGACGTTGTTGGTCGTCAGTTCGAGCATGCTCTTGATCTCGGGTATCGGCATTTCGAACTGGGCGCGCCCGGGCTGAGCCTGGTTCTGCGAGATGGCGTTTTTGATCAGCGCATTGAAAATGCGTCGCTGCTGAAGCGAGATGATTCCCTTCTTGGGCGAAGCGTGAATCGCCTGGACTGCCTTTTTGAGCAGTTGGGGTGCGGGCGATTGCTGAAACAAGGCGAGCTGGCCTTCTTTGCGCTGTTTCATAAGGTCTCGGCGACTGAATATAGGTGAAATGCTAACAGTAGCGTGTTCACCTATCAACCGGCCAGATCCGGTTCACGCCTTGCATTCCGGTACAAACCGAGGTCCTGGCTCGACAGAATCGGCGAGAGCCGACGGCGCTTCTACTCCTTCCTGGAGCTTGTTTATTAAGGATTTTCAGGCCGAAGTTCCCCGTCGATCCACCTCGTCCGCCACACGATTTCGACACGCGCCCATCCCAATGCGATGCACCTTATCCTGCCCCAACGCCGTTCACCTTATGCCGTCGGCTGTCCGCGTCCTCGCGCCGATGCAATGCCGAACCTGCGCTTTCTGCTTCTGAGCGTCCCAAAACCGTTCACCTAAGGCTCGACCCTGGTGGCCCACCCGACCTCAACCCATCATCCGCCGCTTGAACTCCCAGCCATCGGGCATTCGATCCCAATGCAGTTCACCTTTGGGCGACGAGGCTCCTTTAGCTACTTGAATCATCTGGAAAAACGGCTTGGGCCACGCGAAAAACCCGTACCGGCCCATCTCCCAAATTCGTTCACCTTTGAGCCGGCAGTCTCTTCCTTGCCACTACATCCCAATTCACTTCACCTGATTCCCATGTCCACTCACCCCCTGTCCCACAGCCATTCACCAAAGTAACAAGCCCGTGCACCACAGGTCCCAATGCAGTGCACCTAAACCACAACCAGCTTCACCAGTAGCTCAATTTCGTCCGTAAAATCAATCACTTCGCGGACGTAAACGTATGTAAACGATTCAAAGTGTTATTCAAAGTAAACAACGTGAGTCCATAAAAAAACTTCCCGACCTACACCACGTCCTACTCCACATGCCCCTGCAAGTCCCAAAAGCATGACCCTTTTCCGATCGATGTCCTGCGCGCGACTCCCTTCCGGAAAACCGTCGGGCGTGAACTCCCCAATAATCGATTCGCCCACTGATCGCGACGATTCGTCACCGCTCAGGCTTACGGACAACGCACTCGTCCCTTTGAAGATCCGATTGCAAAACTTCGCCCGAACCGCGCGCCCATCGAACACGATCAACGCCGCGCATCGTGATGCTCCCCAATGTGCGCGATACGCCTTTCCCTCAACCTTTCACACGAACTCAATCCGAGCCGCTGAGGTGAACCCCCTTGGGGTCCAGTCGTTCGTAACCCCAAAGCGGTATCGAACAGAGCGCAATAACGATTGCTGACATCCACCGCCTACGCGACCCTAATCGTCCACGTAACGCGTAGCCGGAGCGAGTCCATGTCCATATCGGGTCAAGTGCACGTATCCCGCATAACCAGCCGACGTACGGCCCACGCAGACCACACTCGATTGAACACGCCAGTTCCCCGATTCCCGGCCCCGTGAACTAACCAGCCCGTTCCCTCGCTCACCGATGGCCAGCGGCTCGATTCTGCAAGCCTGTTAATGCAATGGTATGTTCATGCAACAACTGGTTTTCCCGAGCCCGACTTCGCCAACAAACGAACGGTGGACGCTACGGCTCGACAGCTTTCGCAAGCAAACCAGTGCGAGGACGTACGCGGGCATCGGGGCCGCGCCCTCGTTCAACCTTCAATCCTTTCTGTAAATTCGAGACACTATGTTGACGGAAAACAATCCGCCGACGGGTAGCTACTTGCCGGCGAACGACAGCGTGTCGTCCTCGTTGCGGCAGTGGCTGGCCGTCGGAGCGGTAACGATCGGTGCATTCGCGTTTGTCACGACCGAATTCCTGCCGGTGGGCTTGCTGCCGCATGTCGCCCGCGAACTGAATGTATTGCCCGGAACGGCCGGACTGATGGTCACTACGCCCGGCGTCATTGCAGCGATCTCCGCGCCCGGACTCATGCTCGGAGCGGGGCGCATGGACCGCCGCTTCGTCTTCCTGTTCCTGACCGCGCTGCTTCTGGCTTCGAACCTTCTGTCTGCGTTCGCGCCGAATTTCACCGTGATGCTCATGGGGCGGGCGCTGCTGGGCGCCGCCCTCGGAGGATTCTGGACGCTGGCAACTTCCGCCGCGGCCCGCCTCGTGCAACCCAGGGACGCTGCAAAGGCGATGGCCATGATCCTGACCGGCGTGACCTGTGCCACGGTGATCGGCGTGCCGCTCGGCACCTTCATCGCAGGCCTCGCGTCCTGGCGCTGGTCGTTTCTGGCGACCGGCGGCCTCGTCGGCGTCGCACTCGTGGCGCAACTGTTCCTCGTTCCGTCGCTGCCGTCAGGCGTTGCGTTGCGGTTTTCGGACCTGTCGTCGCTCGTGCGGCGCTCTCATCCGCGCAGAAGCCTGTTGATGGTGGCGCTCGTGTTCGGCGCTCACTTCTCCTCGTACACGTACATCACGCCATTCCTGCTGCACGATGCGAACTTCGACATGTCGACGATCACCTGGCTGCTGCTCGGCTTCGGCATCATCGGCTTCGTTTCCAACTTCGTCGCTTCGGCCACGGTCGTGCGGAACCTGCGGCCATCGGTTGCCGCGATGGTGTCGCTCTTGATGTTCGCTCTCGTGCTGATGCCCGTCCTGCGTCATTCGCAGTTCGGCGTGATCGCCGTCGTGCTGGCCTGGGGAATCTCCTTCGGCGCGCTTCCGCTCTGCTTCAGCGTGTGGATCCAGCGAGCGACGCCCGACCAGCCCGAAGCCGGGTCGGCGCTTTTTGTCAGCATCATTCAGGTCGCGATCGCGGTGGGTTCGTCGGTGGGCGGGGCGGTGGTCGATCACGTCGGCATCCGCGCCGACTTCCTGTTGGGAAGTTCACTGGCGCTGCTGGGTCTCGCGGCGCTCGCGAGCATCGGCACGCAAGCGCAAAGCGCCGCGCGCGATGCGCTTCCTTGCAGGGCGACACCCGAGTAGCGAGGGCAGGGCGGGGCGTTCTTCATGATCGACGCGCGGTGCCGGGCACGTGCTTGGCGCGCGTCTCGGCGGCGTGGCGGAGCGATCGGGCCATACGTTCTGGCACATGCTTCGCGGGCCCGCCCGTGGCGATTGTCAGCGAATGGAGGCGTCCTGTCCGAGACGCGCCATCGCCGACTCGAACTGTTCCGCCCGCAGCGCACGATGCTGAAAACCGCCCTGACTGGACGGAATGCCAATACCGCACAAGGCCCGATGCTGCGTTTCCGTTTCCACGCTATCCGCGATGATCCGCAAACTGAAACAGCTTGCGAGATACATGATCCCGCGAACGATTTCGGCGCCGCGCTTGACGATCGCGTCAGCGGCATGGTGCTGCGCGAGCAAAAAAACGAACTAAGCGCGCTTGCCAGGCCGCATGCGCAGCAGGCGAGAGTCGACGTCTCCTGGATATCGACGCGCGGAGAAACAAAGGGCCGCAGCATCGCGAAGACCTCGAGTTAAACGATGACGAGCTGCAGTCTTCGCGCCCGCCCTGACGAGCGACCGGCTCAGCCGCCAAGGTGAAGCGGATTGGGGCGAGCAGGCGCATCGACGCTTGCGATCGCCACCGTGCTGTCAATGGCGCAGGCCGCAAACGGCGTGTCTCACGCAGCGAAAGCGGGCCGTCGCGCGTTCGCTTCATCCGGGCAGCGGGCCTGTTTCACGCGGCGCCTCAACCGGCGGCGACATGGTCGAGCGTCGACGCGATCGTCAGTCGCGCGCGCGACAGGCACGCGATCACCGATTCGATCGGAATATCGAGCACCTCGCCGGTCTCGGCGTAGTCGAACCCTTCGACCTGCACCAGGATCAACACCGCGCGCTGGGCCTGCGGCAAGCGCTCGACAGCGCGAATGATTCGCGCGTGCAGTGGCGACTGATCCGCTTCTTCGGCTCCCGGCCCGTCGCTCATTTCCAGCATCGCGCGGGACCACGGTGCGTATGAGAGTTTAGGGTCGCCACGCGCTCGAAGATCGTCGCTCCAGATCGCCCATACGATCGAGAACATCCAGCAGATGGGCGACACGTTTTCCCGGCGGCGTTGTGATTGTTCGACACTGCGCGTACAGGCACGTCGAACCAGGGCTTCCGCGTCGGAGGTGTCTCCCGAGATGCGCAGGGCGAATGCCCAGAGTCTTGGCAACAACGATGCGAGCAGGCTCGCCTGATCGACGGACTGAACGCGAGGCCCGCTGCTCGAGGCATCGCGCGCGCGGCCCTTCGTCGCGCGAGCACCATTTGCATGCGTGGTCGGAGTCATATGAACGCCCGTTGAGTCCTGGGTCGGACCGTCCAGCCGACAGCGCAAAGCGCCGGGCGTAAGTTTCTGCGGAGATCCCGCACGGGCGCCTCACGTGCACGGGTTTCGCCGGCTTCATGTTGCGAGCGAGCGGCGATATCACGGCGCTTCGCGGCATGAACGTTCTCAGTCACCTGATCCTTCTCGATCTGAATCTCGATCGCACGGCGTCTCCTTGACGAAAGCCGGCGCGCGGCAAGGCCGCTGGCGTCGCCGTCGAAACGCGCGGGCGAGGGCGCAGCGGCGCGCTTGCCGATTTCTTCGGGCCTCTCGCGCCGATGCTCCACGTTCAAAGGACTTGGCTCCCTGCTTCGGCAAGCGCTTCGACATCGACGGACCTGAGATGCGGTGCGCGCTCATGCAAATGGCGGGCAGGCGTGCGGTCGATCAGCAGACTCAGCAGTTCCGGGCGGCTATAGTGGCCGGTCGAGTCCATCATTCGCTTGCGTTCGTTGATCAGGCGGAAGTCGAGGTCCGCGATCACCTCGCCTTCGCCGGAGCGCAGCGGCTCGCCCATCAATTGTCCCGACGGCGAGACGATCGCGGTAAAGCAGCCGCTCGAGATCGGACCAATCGGAGATCCCGTGTCCTTCATGATCCGGGCCTGCTGTTCGGCATCGAGCCAGGCGGTCGCGTTGACGACGAAGCAGGCCGATTCCAGCGCGTGCTGGCGAATGTTCACCTCCATCTGCTCGGAAAACAGGTCCCCTCCGAGCGAGCCGGGATACATCGCCGAATGGATCTGCTCGCCGTCGGCCATCAGCGCGTAGCGGGCGAGCGGCAGGGAGTGCTCCCAGCATGCCAGCTGGCCGATGCGGCCGGCCGCGCTGTCGACGGCGCACAGTCCGGAGCCGTCGCCCTGTCCCCAGACGAGGCGCTCGTGGTACGTCGGGGTGATCTTGCGGCGGCGCTGGATCAGGGTGCCGTCGGCATCGAACAGCAGTTGCGTGTTGTAGATCGTGCCGCCATCGCGCTCGTTGACGCCGATGGAGACCACCATGCCCGCCTGCCGGCACGCCTCGCCGATGGCGTCGGTCGTGACCGACGGCACGGTCACCGACTGCTCGAGGAGCCGATGGTGTTCGGCGCTCATCGCATAGGGCGCCTGCACGAGCGAAAAGTAGGGGTAGTACGGGACCACGGTCTCCGGGAATGTGGCGAATTGCACGCCCTGGCGGCCGAGTTCGAGAATTTTCGCGACGACCTTCGCGACCGTTCCCTCGCGGCTATATAGCACCGGGCTGATCTGTACTGCCGCGGCTTTGATGGTAGTCATGCTGCATCCTTTCAATTGTCTGGAGAGATGTCTCTCGCAAAGTGGGATTCGATCGGCGCATGCCGTGAAACTGCTCACCCGCCCGGACTCGCCGGATTCGCGGATCGCAGGTATTGCCGCTCGATGCCGTATTTATATCGCCGCTTGTTCATGTCTCAAAGGACGTATAAAGTACGTTTTCAGGACATCAGCCGGAAAGCCCCGAACATGCCAGCCCTGTCAGTCGCCTTTATTGTTTTCGACGGTTTTCAGTCGATGTCGCTCTCCGCGCTCCCCGTGTTCGAATACGCCAACGCAACGGCTGGAGAGGCGGTCTACGAAACGGTCGTTCTGTCCGAGCACGGGGGGATCGTGCGTTCGTCCATGGGCCTCTCGGTCGTGACGGAACCCTTTGACGACCGGGTCTTCGATACCGTGATCGTCGGCAGCGGGGACTCCGTCATCGAGGCGGCGCCCCCGGGCCTGCTTGCCTTTGTGCGCGACCATGCGCGCACGGCGCGTCGCACGGCGTCGATCTGCTCCGGCGCATTCGTGCTGGCGCAGGCGGGGCTGCTCGACGGCCGCCGGGCAACGACGCACTGGAACTACGCGCCGGCGCTCCAGGCCCGGTATCCGTCGATTCAGGTCGATGCCGACCGGATTTTCGTCGTCGACGGTTCGATATGGACGTCGGCCGGCATGACGGCCGGCATCGACCTGGCGCTGGCGATGGTCGAGAACGATCTGGACGCGGACAAGGCCCGGCGGGTGGCGCAGACGCTCGTGGTGTACCACCGTCGCGCGGGCGGCCAGTCGCAGCATTCGACGCTGCTCGAACTCGCGCCCAAGTCCGACCGTATCCAGACCGCACTGACGTACGCGAGGCGCAATCTCGCCTCGCCGCTGTCCGTGGAGCAACTGGCGGACGCCGCGCGCCTCAGTCCGCGCCAGTTCAGCCGCGCGTTTCGGGCGGAAACCGGCCAGTCGCCCGCGAAGGCGATCGAAAACCTGCGTCTGGAAGCGGCGCGGATCATGCTGGAAGACAGCCGGCACACGCTCGACCAGATTGCCGGACAGACCGGCTTTCACGATGGCCGGCGCATGCGGGAGGCGTTCCTGCGCGTCTTCGGACAGCCCCCGCAGGTGTTTCGTCGCCGCGCGAAGTATGAAACCGGCGTGAGTTGATGGCGCTCAGTGGCGTGTGAGGAGGGCGCGCGCGGTCCGCATGCGGCGATCAATCTCCGCCATGGTTTTTTGTTCGCCCTCGATGCGCGCGCGCATGCATGTGGGCCATGCGGTCAATGCTTGCGAAAGCGGCTAATATCCGGGTCTCCATCGTGGGACGATCCCCCATGCATCAACTGACTGCTTCCGACGAGTTCTTCGACACGCTGATTGTCGGCGCGGGCTCGATCGGCATGGCTGCCGGCTACTTTCTCAGCCGCGCGGGAAACAAGGTGCTGCTGCTCGACGCAGGCGATCCGCCTCATTCCGGCGGCTCGCATCATGGCAGCACGCGTCTTATCCGGCACGCATACGGAGAGGGGGCGGCCTATGTCCCGCTGGCGCTGCGGGCGCAGCATCTCTGGCTTGCGCTCGAGCAGGAAGCGCAGGCGCCCATTTTTACGCGGACCGGCGTCGTGAACATCGGCACGCACGATGACCCGTTCATGCGCGAGGTCGCGAGAAGCGCGTCAGAGTACGGATTGGCGCTGGAGTTTTTCGACGGTCCGCAAGCCAGCCGGCGATGGCCTGCATGGCGGCTTTCGCCCGGTCAGATGGCAGCCTTCGAACCCGACGCTGGGGTGCTGTACTGCGAGCAGGCTGTGCTCGGCTTCCGGCGGCTCGCCACCGCGCTCGGCGCGCAGCTTCGCGCGAACACGATGGTGGCGCGCATCGAGTTGCTCGATCAGGGCGGCGTCGGCGTCGTCACCGATCGGGGCGAGCGCTTCACGTGCCGCGATTTGATCGTGTGCGCCGGCAGATCGTGCCGTGATTTGCTCGAACCCCTGGGCCTCCGGGTTCCCGTTACCCGCGTCAGGAAATCCTTTGCGTGGTTCGACGGCGACCCGCTCCTGTTCGCACCGGACGTCTTCCCCGGTTTCGCCATCGCTTCGGAGGCGGGGCAGTACTATGGATTTCCTGATCTGGACGGCAGCGGCCTGAAAGTCGGCCGCCATGATGGCGGTCAGCCCGTTGGAGCGAACGCACCGCTCGTTCCTTTCGGCGACGACCCTTCCGATGTATCCGATCTCGAAGGGTTCTTGCGGCGTCATCTGCCGGGCGCGGGAAAGCTGCGCACGGGAAAGACCTGCGAGTACGACATGACGCCGGACGAACATTTCATCATCGACAGGCTGCCTGCCTGCTCGCGCATCCACGTCGCAACCGGTTTCTCCGGACACGGGTTCAAATTCGCCAGCGCGATCGGAGAGGCGTTGGCCGAACGCATCACGCTGGGTGCGAGCCGTCTGGATCTTTCGCCTTTCTCGATGGGGCGGTTCGGCGGACTGGATCGCGCTTCTGCCGAAGGCCCGTCCTGACGCGCGCCATCACGCTTCACGCCTGCTGCGCGGTCATGCGGCGAATACGCGTGTCATTCTCACGGTGGCTATTCTGTCCGTCACGGGAACGTCCATCCAACCAGACGTCGCGGAATAAGTTCGCGCGCCAGGTGTTATCAACAATGCGTTGTCCCGCATAACGTGCGGCCGCGCCTGCGTGCCTGGCTCTTGCGTATGCCAGCGGCGCATCCGTCAATCGCTCGTCGGCGGGACCCGCGTCTTCCACGAGCAAGCAGCCGAAAGCCGGGCAGGGAAATGGGTCGCTTCAAAGATATCTTCGGGCAAAGCCTGAGCGCAGAACGTGCCGACACGATCGAAGGGTGGAATCGAGCCATCCTCGATTACTTCACGTTCAAGGGCGATCCGGTGTCGGAGGCGCTCGAACTGGCGCACGACCGATCGTTCGTGATGGGCGACGTGTTTGCCGCAACGATGCTCGTCTTCGACGGCGCAACCGCAAGTTCACCGCAAGTCAACAGCATTCTGCGCAGGCTCGAATCGCTCCACGATGCAGTGAGCGCGCAGGAGCAGGGCCACATACGCGCGGTACGTGCCTGCGCCGAGGGCGGCATCAGTCTGGCGGCCGGATGCTGGGACAGGGTTCTGATGGCGCATCCCCTCGATATCGTCGCCATGAAGCTCGCTCATGAAGCCTATTTCCTGATCGGCGATGCGAACGGCATGCTGCGGTCCGTATCCGCCGCGCTTCCTCACTGGCGTCCCGACATGAAAGCATACGGCTTCGTGCTCGGGCAGCATGCTTTCGGACTGGAGGAATGCCATCAGTACGCGGCCGCGGAAGGGCCGGCGCGGCTTGCGCTCGAACTCGAACCGGACGATTGCTGGGCGCTCCACGCGCTGACGCACGTGTACGAGATGCAGGGCCGCCACTTCGATTGCCTGTCGCTGCTCGATGCGATGCGCTCGCGGTGGGTGAATCAGCCGCTCCTTGCCGCGCACATCTGGTGGCATCTTGCGCTTCGGTACGTCGCGGACGGCAGATTCGAGCAAGCGCTTGCGGTCTACGACGAGCAACTCGCCAAAGTGAATGTGAGCAGCGCCTTTCGCCTCACGGACGGCACTTCGTTGCTATGGCGTCTCGAACTGGCGGGCGCGAGTGTCGGCGACCGATGGGCCGAACTGGCCGACAAGTGGTCGGCGCATGCCGGGCGGCACGCGAACGGATTTCTGGATGTACACATTGCGATGGCGCTTGCCGCCGCCGGACGACAATCCGAAGTCGAAAGATTTCTGGCTGGCTTCAACGAAGACGCTGGCGAGACGACGAGCGAACTCGGCGAAATCCGTCGACAGGTGACCGCGCCGGCGTGCCGTGCGCTCGTGGCCTATCGTGCGGGCGACGACCGTACCGCGATCGGCACGCTGGCCTCGCTGCTGCCGGCGCTCCATCGTATCGGCGGCAGCAACGCGCAGCGCGACCTGTTCGATCGCACGTTGAGCGCGAGCATGCTGCGCGCGGGAGAACTGGCGCGGAGTCGCGGTTTTCTGCTGCGATTGCTTGCGGAGCACCCGAATGCGGCATGGGTGCTCGACGACATGGCGACGCTCGAAGCGCAATCGAACGACCCGGCGATGGCGTCCGTTTATCGCGCCCGGGCGTCGCTTGCCGTTGCGCCGATAGCGGAGAACGGCCGCTCGCGCGCATCACTGGCAGGCGGAGCGCGGCATCAGCGTTCCGATCGACGGCATTGACCGCATCCTCGCTCGCGCGGCAGCGATCGATGGTGTCCCGGCATCGCGTTTGGAGCGTCACGCGGACGTCGGTTGCGATGCCGAAATCAGCTTTCGTCGTCGTCGATTTCCTTGCGGTCGCGCCGCTCCTCATTGCCACGGCGCGCACGCAGGCGCTGGCGCGACAACACGGTAATGATCTCGCCGGTGGTCGCCCCGGCAGGAACTTCGTTGCGAATGACTTTCGGCACCATCGGCAGACCCGCGCGTTGCCTTCGGAGGGCCTTGGCGATGGCTCTCCGGCAATCTTCTCCGTGGCAATCCCACTCGTCACGAATCTTTTCGCAGTAACGGCACTTGTTCATGGTGAATAGTCTACCGCGCAATCACGCGGGGGAATCTTGCCGGTCCATGGCCGCCGATGCCCGCCGTGCGGCCTCCCGGCAGCCATTTTCGCACGGGCGTTCGGAGCGCGTATTCGCTTGCTTCGCACACCCTGCTGGTGTGAATCGCAAAAGCGGGGGTTCGCGCGGCGGTCACACTTCGCGAGCGTTCTCGCACGCACGGCCCGCATCACGGGCGGCGTGCAGATGCGCCGTGGATACGCTTCGCATTCACCCTGATCGGCGCGCGATTGACATCACAACATCAACGAGGTGGTGGATAATCCGATTTTTCCCTCGATGGGCCAGCGCAGGGCGGGTCGATGCAAAATGCAGTCGGCGCGCCGGGCATTTCGGGAAAAATGTCGTCTGTGCGCAAACGGATCGAAGCCAATCATCATGTGAATGATTGTCTCGCGCAGCCAGAGGGAACGCACGCATGCGTTGTTTTAGCGCGGCCCGTGCGACGATACTCGATCCATCAATGAGCCCCGCAAACTGAACACAATGTCGACGACCAACGCTCCCCAGTCATCGCAGAATGAAGTACTTAACGCCATGCGCAAGGAGCGCAAGCGCGTGGAGATTTACCTCGTCAACGGCATCCGGCTGGTCGGTCATATCGAATCGTTCGACCCGTACCTGGTCATGCTGCGCACGCCCGTCGGCGTCCAGGCGGTGTACAAGCATGCCATCTCGACGCTGCAGCCCGAGTCGGGCGCGAGTCGCGGCGGCCCACGCAAACCGCCGAGGGCGAAGCCCGACGCGACCGGCGACGCGCCCGTCGTGATTCAGCGCAAGCGCCGCGCAATGCCGGGCGATAACCGGGAATAGGCGATGCGCCGTTGCTCGCGGCGCGCGCGCCGGCCGGCGTGAGCACCGCTTCGCAACATAGGCTGTGATCTCAAAGCCACGTCGAATTTTGATCGACTAGGGTTTTCCCTGATCTCGTGCCTATACTGTCCGTGACTTTCTTGTGCACCAACCCGTCCCACGACAGGAGCACCAGATGCATGGACATCGAGACCACAGGGTAGTGATCGTCGGCGGCGGAGCGGGAGGACTCGAGCTCGCGTCCCGCCTTGGCAGGCGCTTCGGGCCGCGGCGCGTGACGCTCGTCGACAAGCACCTCTTTCACATCTGGAAGCCGAGCCTGCATGAAGTCGCCGCAGGCACGCTGGATGTCAACAAGGAAGGCCTTTCCTACGCGATGCTGGCCAAGCATTGCGGCTTCACTTTCGTGCCCGGAGAAGTCCTTGGTCTGGACCGCGCAGGCAAGTTTGCGCATCTCGGGCCGCTCATGTCGGATCAGGGCGAAGAAGTCGTGCCGCCTCGTGACGTGTCCTACGATTCGCTGGTATTCGCAGTCGGGAGCAAGTCGAATTTCTATGGCACCCCGGGAGTCGCGGAGCACGCGTTCGCCCTCGACTCGATGACCGAAGCCGAGCGTTTTCGCCTCAGGCTGCTGCGTGCGTTGAACGCGATGCATGCCGCGAGGCGCGCGGGCAACGGGCGGCCGCTCAATATCGTGATCGTGGGCGGCGGCGCGACGGGGGTCGAGCTGGCGGCGGAGCTGCGCGAAGCGTGTGCGAGCATCACGCTCTATGGGCTGACCGGCATCGAACCTCGCGAAGACATTCGCATCACGGTCATCGAAGGCGCACCGCGCATCCTGGCACCGCTGCCCGAAAAGCTCTCACAGGCGGCTCACGCGCTTTTGTCGGCGCGAGGCATCGACGTGATGACCGGCGTTCGCGTGGCAAACGTCGAGGCGAACGGGCTGAAGGACACGCGTGGAACCTTCTATCCGGCGGACATCTGCGTCTGGGCAGCCGGCATCGAGGCGCCCGCGTTCCTCGGCGAACTGGGGCTCGTCACGAACGGGCTGAATCAGCTGGTCGTGGACGAATTCCTGCGTACCGTCGACCCCGATATCCACGCACTCGGAGATTGCGCCCAGGCGCCGTGGACGGCACGTTCGAAGTCCGTGCCTGCCCGCGCCCAGGCCGCGCATCAGCAGGCCGCGTATCTGTTCAGGAGCCTGACGTCGCGCATGAAAGGGGCGCAGCGCTCGTCCGGTCCGTTCGTCTATCGCGACCACGGATCGCTGGTTTCTGTCGGGCAGGCGGAAGGTGTCGGTAGTCTGATGGGCGTGCTGGTCGGCAAGAGTCTCTACGTCCAGGGCCAGTTGGCGCGGATGATGTATGCCAGTCTCCATCTTCTGCACCATCAGGCCGTGATCGGGACGCTGCCGACGGCCCTTGCCGCGCTCGGCCGTTTCCTGATGAAGCGGACATCGCCGCGCGTCAAGCTGCACTGATCGAGAACATGCCGCTGCGCTGAATGCGGCGGCTCTCCCGATGATCGCGATGGCCCGAACCTTCCCTCGATCTGACGCAACTAACTGTCTGTCCTTCAACCGCCTGGCAACGAAATGCCGGTGGTGGGGCACCAAACACTGTTCGTCAATGAACCCCCGGAAACCGTATATACTGTTTATACCGTTATTACCGGGAACATCGATGAATACACCTAGTACGAAACCGCCGACCAAGAAAGCCTTCCACTTTCCGAAGAGCGGCGAAAAGCCCCTCCCTGCAGCCGACGCACCGGCCGCGAAAGCTCGCAAGCCCGCAGTGAAGACAAAGCCCGCGAAGGAAATCAAGGCGGCCGTGAAGACGGGGGCGGCATCGAAGAAGACGTCATCCGCAAAGAGCGAAGCAAAGGAAGTCGCAGTCAAGGTGCCGGAGCCTGCCACCAACGGATCGACTGAAAAGCAGCGGCGTGTGAAGAAGGAAAAGGTCGTTCGCGACAGCTTCACCATGCCCAAGTCGGATTACGAGAAAATCGCCGCACTCAAGAAGCGCTGTCTGGCTGCGGGCGTCACCGCCAAGAAGAGCGAACTGTTGCGCGCCGCGCTTCAGTTGCTCGCCGGAGCGTCCGAAAAGCAGCTCGTTGCGGCGGTATCCGCGCTCGAGCAAGTCAAGACGGGACGCCCCGCAAAGTTCTAGTCATGCCGCGCGGCCGATTGCATGGCGCAGTCGCCCGCGTCGTGGATTCGCCCCGAACAGCGGCTTGCAGCCGGTCCGTGCGCGTACACGCGAGCGGCCGCAAGCCGCGCACGAATTGATCGGACACGGTGAGATCCGCACGCCGCGTCCGATCTCGCCTCCCGCACGGTGCATGGCGCGGCAAGCTTGCTCCCGATCCACGGGACAAAGCACGCGGCGGCCCATCAGCGCGGCGAGGCGGATCGGCAGGGCGTCGTCGAACGTGCCGTGCGCGGCGAAGACCGGCGTGTCGCGGTTCGCCTCGCCGAAGCCTGCGTCGATCAGGTTCCTCGCCGTCTCTGAGACCGCACCGGAGTGGTCGTTTCAGCCTCCACGCTATCACCCGTGGCAAAGCGCACCGGAGCCGGCTGGCATCCCGCAGACCCGCAGTCGTTCATAAACATAAGTCTATGATGTGTTAAACAATGTTTAACTGTCGTGAATGCACGTGGGGCGTTATTCTCGACGAGCAGTTCCGAGGCGGCCGCGGGCTCGTAGCGTGGCGCGCGGCGATTGCATCGCGCACCCGCAGCGGTGCCAGCGAGCCACCAACGTGTACGCATAAGGAGACGGTGCGGGTCGCACCGCGCATCAGCCGCATATGACGACTACCCTTGTTTATTCCCACGCCGCGTGTCTGGAACATCGTCCGGGACCTGCTCATCCGGAGTCGCCCGAGCGCCTGAAGGCCGTGCTCGGCGCGCTGCGCGCGCCTGAGTTTTCGTCGCTGGAGTGGCGGGAAGCGCCGATGGGCACGCTCGAACAAGTGGAATTGATCCACGACCGCGACTTCGTCGACGAAATCGCGGACATTGCCCCGCAGCACGGCTACATACCGCTCGACGGCGGCGACACGGTGATGTCGCCGGGATCGTGGGAAGCGGTGATGCGTTGCGTCGGCGCGGCCTGCGCCGGCGTCGATGCGGTGATGGACGCGCAGGCGCGCAACGTGTTCTGTGCCACTCGCCCGTGCGGCCACCACGCCGAGCCGGCCCGGGCAATGGGCTTTTGCATCTTCAACCAGGCCGCGATCGCGGCAGCCTACGCTTACGAAGTGCACAAGCTGGAGCGCGTCGCGGTCGTCGATTTCGACGTGCATCATGGCAACGGCACGCAGGCGGCGTTTTTCAACCGACCGGAGCTTTTCTACGCCTCCAGCCACCAGTCGCCGCTCTATCCCGGCACGGGTTCCGCGTCGGAGACCGGCGTGAGCCACAACATCGTCAATGTCCCGCTGCCTCGCGGCTGCGATTCGGCGCTCTTTCGCGCCCGGATCGAGGCGGACATGTTGCCGGCGGTGCGCCAGTTCAACCCGGAACTCATCATCATTTCAGCCGGCTTCGACGCGCACCGTCTGGACCCGCTCGCGGGCCTGAGCCTCGAAGACGACGATTTCGGCTGGATTACCCGTGAGCTGATGCGTATCGCCGATGCGGCGTGCGAAGGGCGCATCGTGTCGATTCTGGAGGGCGGCTACAGTCTGGACGGGCTGGCTACGGGTACCGCCGCGCATGTCCGGGCGCTGATGGGCGTCCAGGCTCGCTGAGCGGATCGGGCCGCAATTCGTTCATTACGGCTACGCCCGGTTTCCGAAGCGTTCTCAGCAGGGGAAGCGAAACAGCGCGCGCGGGGCGTCGCGCAGTATCACCCTGCGCACCGAAGCGTCCGGCACCCAATGGTCGAGCGCATCGCGCGATGCGCCATAGTCGATCAGCTCCTGATGCTGCGTGTGCGGCCAGTCGCTTCCCCACACCAGACGAACGGCGCCGAACGAGTCCAGTAACGCGTGGGCCAGTTCTTTCCCCACGTCGAGGCCCGACGTGCCGCCTCCCGACCGGTAGGCCGCCGAGAGCTTCACCCGGACCCGCCCGCTTTGCGCCGTCGAGAGCAGATAGCGGAAACCGGGATCGCTCGCGCCGAGTGCGGGCTCGGGCCGGCCGAAATGATCGACCACGACGGTGCAGCCCGCCTCCAGCAGCGGGCTCACGACCATCGGCAGGTCCGCTGCGTTGCAATGGACTTCGACGTGCCATCCGAGCGCGTTCACGCGCGCGAGCAGTTCGAGCCAGTGCCGCGCGCGAAGATCGGGCAGCGGCAGCCCGATCAGGTTCAGGCGCACGCCCACGACCCCGGACGCCGCGAGCTGGCGCATCTCTTCCTCGGGGATTGACGGATCGACCACCGCGACGCCGCGAAACCGATGCGGATAGCGTCGCAGCACGTCTAGAAAGAACGAGTTGTCCGTGCCGAGAAAGCTGGGCTGCACGAGCACGGCATGCGTGATGCCGCGGGTTCGCAGATGATCCGCGTAGGCGTGGAGTGTCGCGTCGTAATCCGGCGCGTGGCGCCGCTGCGGCGCGAGCGGCAGGCCGCGCACGAACACGTGGGCATGAGTGTCGATGGCTTCGACGGCTGTGTCGTTCGACGCGAGCCATCCGGCATTTTGCGGCGCGAGCGTGCCGGTTTCGTCAGTAGGGGTCATGTGCACTGGGTTCATCGTTCGCGGATTTCGGTGAGCGGCCTTCGTCCAGCCCTCAGACGTGCGTGGCGGACCGCTTGTCGGGCGCGGGCGCCGTCTGCGGAGCGACGGTCGCGATGCGGCGGCCCTTCGTTTCGGGCAGGAGCAGCGCGGCAATGACGACGATCCCGTACGCGATGCCCGCATCGATGCCGAGCGCGGAGCCGAGCGGCATCGAGTTGCCCATGTGGCCGACGAGCACGGGAAACGCAGCCGATACCACGCGCCCGAAGTTGTAGCAGAAGCCCACGCCCGTTCCGCGCACGCCTTGCGGATACAGTTCGTTGAAGAGCGCGCCGAGGGTCGCCGGAATGCCCGCCGCGAAGAGGCCGAGCGGAAAGCTCAGGATCAGCATCGCCGTGTCGCCGATCGGGAGGAAGACATAGAGGTTGACCGTTGCCGCACAGCAGATCGCGAAGAGGATCACGTTCTTGCGGCGCCCGATCCTGTCCTGCAGCCACGCGCTCACGAAGCAGCCGATGATGAACGCGGTGATCACCACGGCCAGATAGCCGCTGGTGCCGAGCACCGACAGATGCCGCTCGGTTTTCAGATAGGTGGGCAGCCAGGTCGTGATCGCGTGATAGCCGCCGTGCGCGCCGAGCCCGATCAGTCCGCCGACGATGGTCGTGCGAAGCACCGACGGATGAAAGATGCCCGCAAGAATGGCGAACGCGCCGGGCCTGTCGGCCGGGCTCGCCGGCGCTTCGCGCGGCGGCTCGACGATATTGCGCCGCATGTAGAGCACGAGCAGCGCCGGGACGAGGCCGATCCCGAACAGCACGCGCCACGCCGCCTCGGGCGAGACATACGAGAACACGACCGTGTAGAGGAGCACCGCGCCCGCCCAGCCGAAGCCCCACGCGCTCTGCACGATGCCCATCGCCTTGCCGCGATGCTTCGCGCGGATCGTCTCGCTGAGCAGGACGGCGCCGGCCGTCCATTCGCCGCCGAAGCCGATTCCCTGCAGCGCCTTGAGCACGAGCAACTGCTCGAAGTTCTGCGCGAACGCGCTCAGGAACGTGAAGAGCGAGAACCACAGCACGGTCACCTGCAGCGCCCTGACACGGCCCACCCGGTCGGAGAGCACGCCTGCGAGCAGGCCGCCCAGCGCGCCCGCGACGAGCGTCGCGCCGCCGATCAGGCCCGCTTGCCCCTTGCCGATGCCCCAGGTGGCGATCAGCGTCGGGATGACGAGGCTGAACAGCTGCGTGTCGATGCCATCGAGCGCCCATCCGGCGAAACAGCCCCATAGCGTGCGCTTCTCCGGCGTCGATATCTCGCGGTACCAGTTCATGTATCTGTCTCCAGTGCCGGTGCGGCCGGCTCTCGTTGTCGGTGATTCGGGGGCGGTTCAGCAGTGATCGAGCGTCATGGCGTCTGATCCTGTGCTTGCATTCTAGAAATGAAACGATCCATCGCATACTATGGATACGTTGATCTTTCATATCGTTTTGATATGCTCACGCGATGGAGACACGCAATCTCAAATACTTTCTCGCCGTGGTGGACGCGGGCAGCGTCACTCGCGCGGCCGAGGTGCTCGACATCGCGCAGCCGGCGCTCAGCCAGGCGCTCACGCGCATGGAGCGCGACCTGGGCGTCAAGCTTTTCGAGCGCACGCGGCGCGGCGCGCAACTGACGGCGGCGGGGGAGGCCATCGTCGAGGATATCCGGCTGAGCGTCGCGCGTATCGATTCGGCATCGCATCGCGCCCGCGAGATCGGCGCGCAGCGCGGCGGGCGGCTGACCATCGGATTCGTGTCCGCCGCGCTGTTCGGGCTGCTGCCACGCGCGATCGCCGCGTTGCGCAGCGAAGTGCCGAACGTGGAGCTGGCGCTCCGGGAGATGAGCAACGCGGAGCAGGCGAGCGCGCTGGAGAAGGGCGGAATCGATATCGGCCTGCTGCATACGCCTGTCGCCGTGGGCGGAAGGATGCGGGAGAAGCTGATCGTGCGGGAACGCCTGCTCGCGGTGCTGCCGAGTTCCTTCGCGATCGGCGGCGACGGCCGCGTGGGCTTGCGCGATCTCTCCGAGGCCGGCCTCGTCTGGTTTCCGAGCGACCAGTTGCCGGTGATCCGCGCGGGCATATTGAGCGCGTTTCGCAAGGCCGGATGCGAAGCGAACGTGGTGCAGGACGCCAACCGGTCGCTGACCGTGCTCGCATGCGTGGCGGCGGGATGCGGCGCGTCGCTGCTGCCGCAATCGGCGACGGCGGTGCAGTTTACGGGCGTGCGCTTCTGCGACGTTCGCGACGGCGACAATCTTCCGCCGTTCGAGCTCAGCGCGATCTGGCCGATGCGCTCACGCCCGACACTGGCGGATCGCTTCGCGGCGCTGCTCGAAGCGTGAGTTGCGCGCTCATCGAAGGAATACCGCGCAGGCTCGCCGGCGCCCGCCGCTTCGAATGAAGCGCTTGCGGCCGTTTTGCCGCCGGGCGGATGGCTCACACGTTGGCGCGGGATCTACCGTGATGCAAGCCGGCCCGCGAGCATCGCGCGCTTCCAGCCGAACCCGGCCACCTTGCGGTATGCGAACCCGGCTTCCTTCAGCGCGCGCTTCACGTTTCCGGCGCAGGTGTAGGTGGAGAACGTCGCGCCGTCGTTGGCGAGACGCGCGAGCGAACTGAAGATCGCGGCCGTCCACAAGTCGGGGTTCTTCGCGGGCGCAAAGCCGTCGAGAAAAACGCGTTGGCGCGCAGCGAAAGGGTGGGCAGCACGTCCGCCGCATCGCCAAAAGCGAGCGTCAGCGTCACGCGTCCAGCGTCGAACGGCAACTGGTGCGCACCGGGCACGAGCGGCGGCCAGGCGTCGGCGAGCATGGCGGCGAGTGTCGCCAGAGATTCGTCGGTTACCGTCGCCGCGTAGGCGCGGCGCAGATCCTGCGCCGACAGCGGATGCTTTTCGATCGACACGAAATGCAGCCGCTCGCAGCGCGCGGGGTCAGAGCGCCATGCGGCCCAGGTGGCGAGGAAGTTGATGCCCATGCCGAAGCCCGTTTCCAGCACGGTGAAGCGTGGTTGCCCCTGCCATCGCCCGGGGAGGCCGTTGCCCTGCAGGAACACGTGCTGCGCCTGGGCGGGCCCCGCCCACGGCGCTGTGATAGACATCGTCGAAATGAGGCGAATACGGCGTGCCGTTCGCGCGAAAAGCAAGCGTGGCTGGAATCAGCGGGCTCGTCATACGGTGAAGAAGGGCGGTCGATACAGCCGCCAGTCTAATCGCCGCCGAAATTGCGCACGAGGTCGCGTGCGAGCGCTCCGCCGCTGCCGGCCCAGAAATCCCGGTCGGCGAGGCGCACGCGTTCGGCGACGCACATCATGTGATCCCCCGCGGCGGCGCGGGCGCGGTCCGGGTCGCCCGCCGCGATGGCCGCCACGATCTTTTCATGCTCCTCGCGCACCTGAGCGACGAAGTCCATGCGGCGCGCCTCGTTCGCGCGCGTGACCTTGATGGCAAGACGAATCTGCTGCGCAAACATCTCCACGAATCTTGCCCAGTAGGGATTGCCCGTCGCCTCCGCGATGCGCAGGTGAAACTGCACGTCTTCTTCGACGCCGTCGCCGCCGGCCGCCATGGCCTCCTCGACGCGGCGCAGCGCATGCTCGATTTCCGCAAGCTGCCCGGGCGTGCGCCTGACCGCGGCGAGCGCAGCGGTTTCCGCTTCCAGTCCGCGACGCACCTCAGTGAGGTTCAGCAGCGATTGCACCGACTGCTCGGTCAGCGGATCGACCATGGCCGCATGCGGGAGCGCGGTCTTGCACACGAAGGCGCCGCTCCCCTTGCGCGTGGTGAGCATCCCGTCCGACTTCAGCAGCGCGATGGCTTCGCGCATGACGGTGCGGCTCACGCCGAAATGCACGGCCATTGCGTGTTCGGAAGGCAGCCGCGTGCCCGCGGCCAGGCCGTCGCTGCGGATCTTCGAGAGCAACTTTTCGGCGACCCGTTCACCCAGCGTGCCGGAGCTGAAAGTCCCGCTGGATTCGAGCGCGTCGGAGGAGACCGGAGGCGTCGACGGGTTCATCGGTGGTGTCCTTTCGGAGGCAGGCATCAAAGTCTCGATTGTACTCAATCCAATTTCTGTTGACAGCTTTGAAACAGCTAAATAATATCTCGAAAACAGATTTTATACATGTTGAGACAGCGGCGGAAGGCTTCTGATGTTCCCGCAGAGCCTGCCGCCGCTTCATCAGGGAGACACTGACGCCCGCGTTTCGAGCCGCGGCGTCACCGGCGCGGGTTGCGCTCCACGCGCGCCGGACAGCAGAGGAGAAGCAGCGATGAGCTTCGTGGTCAACAATGTCCAGGTGCTGTTCGCCGGACTCGCACTGGGTTCGATCTATGCGCTGGTCGCACTCGGCTTCGTGCTGATCGTTCGGGCGACCAATGTCGTCAACTTCGCGCAGGGCGACTTTGCGATGCTGGGCGGCTTCGCGATCGTCGCGTTCCTGAGCAGCGGCCTGCCGTACTGGGCGAGCTTCCTGCTCGCGCTTCTCGTGCTTGGCGTGTTCGGCGTGATCTTCGCGCTCGGGGTGTATTACCCGCTGCGTCACCGGTCGTTCCTGCCGGTGATCATCAGCACGCTGGGCGCGTCGATCTTCATGCAGAACACGGTGCTGTACCTCTTCGGCCCGCAGCCCCGCGCGATGAACCGGCTCTTCGATACGCCGGGCATCGAGGTCGGCGGCGTGTTCATGGACACGCAGTACCTCGCCATCCTCGCCTTCACCGCGATCGCGGTGACTTTCCAGTACATGCTGTTCGAGCGGACGCTGCTCGGCAAGAAGCTGCAGGCCACCTCGCAGGACAAGGACATGGCGCGGCTCGTCGGCATTCCGGTCACGGCGATGATCGCGTTCACGTTCTTCTACAGCGCGGTGCTCGGCGGCCTGGCGGGCGCGCTCGTTTCGCCGATTCTCTTCGTGTCCATCGGCATGGGCTCGATCATTGCGCTCAAGGCATTCGCGGCGGCGATCATCGGCGGATTCGGCGACATCACCGGCGCGATCATCGGCGGATTGCTGCTGGGCGTGGTGGAGAGCTTCGGCGCGCAATACATCTCGGTTGCCTACAAGGACGCCTTCGCGTTCCTCCTCTTGTTCCTGTTCCTCCTGCTGAGACCGCAAGGCATCTTCGGCGAAAAGATTTCGGAGAAGGCATGAGCCACGTTCCCGCCTCCCTCAAACCGGCATCGGCCTTGCGCCGCACGCGCTCGCCGCTGAGCCTGGCCCTGCTGCTCGCCGTCGCGATCGCGGTCGCGCTCGTGCCGTTCGTATTCACGCTCAGCCCCTATGTGCTGAACATCTTCATGCAGGCGGCCACTTACGCCATCGCTGTCCTTGGCATGACCGTGGTGCTCGGCTATACCGGCCAGATCAATCTCGCCCAGGCGACCTTCTTCGGCCTCGGCGCGTATGCCGTCGGGCTCGGCACGGTGGTGCTCGGCCTGAACTTCTGGATCACGCTGCTGCTCGGCATCGGCATGGCGACGGTAGCCGGGTTCGTGCTCGGCCTCACGACGCTCAGGCTCGGCGGCCACTACCTCGCGATGATCACGATCAGCTTCCAGCAGATCTTCGATCTCGTGCTGGTCAACTGGGCCGACGTGACGCGCGGGCCGGACGGCATCGCGGGTATCGCGCGGCCATCGATCTTCGGCTTCCTCTTCGCCGACGACCGCTTCTACCTGCTCCTGTGCACCGTCTTTCTGTATGGGGCCATCGCCTTCGTCTGGTGGCTTCCGCAAACGCGCACGGGCCGAGCGATGCGGGCCGTGCGGGAGAACGAACTCGCGGCCGAAGTGACCGGCGTGGACACGCTGCGGGTGAAGGTGATCGCCTTCACGTTGAGCGCGGCGCTCGCGGGGATCGGCGGCGCGTTCTACGCCGCGGGCTTCGCCTACATCAGCCCTGACAACTTCAACTTCGCCCGCTCCATCGAGTTCCTGACGATGGTGCTCCTCGGCGGCGCCGACTCCGCGTTCGGCGGCGTGTTCGGCACGGGCCTCCTGATCGTTCTGCCCGAGTGGCTGCGCTTTCTGAAGGACATCTATCTCGCGGTGTACGGCCTCGCGGTGATCCTCATCATGGTGTTCCTGCCGACCGGCATCTGGGGCATCATCCGCGGCCGGGCCGACAAGTTCAGGAAGCACGCCGCAGTCGAGGTCGACGGCATCGCCGCGCTCAAGTTCGACGTGCCGCTGGGCGACCCGGCACCGATCCTTCGCATCGTCGACGTGCAGAAGCATTTCGGCGGCGTGAAGGCAGTGGACGGCATCTCGCTCGAAGTGGCGCGCGGCACGGTGCATACGCTGATCGGCCCGAACGGCTCGGGCAAGACCACGACGCTCAACGTCCTGAACGGCATCTACAAGGCCACGGGCGGCAGCATCTTCTTCGACGGCGCCGACATCACCGCCATGACGCCGCACCAGCGCGCAGGGCTCGGGATCGGCCGCACGTTCCAGAACATCCGTCTGTTCGCGTCGATGTCGGTGCTCGAGAACGTGATGGTCGGCGCGCAGCGCGCGAACAATCCGGTCGGCGCGAGCCGCGCTGCGTTGCAGGAGCGGGCGCTGTCCGCGCTGAAGTTCGTGAACATGGCGGATCAGGCGCACACGATCGTCAAGAACCTTCCGTACGGCCACCAGCGCCTCGTCGAGATTGCCCGGGCGCTGGCGGGGCATCCCAGCTTCCTGCTGCTCGACGAGCCCGCGGCCGGCCTGAACCAGACCGAAAAGCAAAGCCTCGGTGAACTGCTCAAGCGGCTGAAGGGGCACGGTCTCACCATTTTTCTCATCGAACACGACATCAGCCTGATCGAGCAGGTCTCCGACACCATCACGGTGCTGAACTTCGGCAAGAAGATCGCGGAGGGCGAGCCGGGCTACGTGCTGCGTCATCCGGATGTCGTCGCCGCCTATCTCGGGGAGACCACTCATGCCGCTGCTTGAACTGCGTAACGTCGAAAGCCACTACGGGCACGTGCAGGCGCTGAGCAACCTGTCGCTGCACGTCGAGCAGGGCGAGATCGTCACGCTTCTCGGCGCAAATGGTGCTGGCAAGAGCACGACGCTGCGCAACATCTCGGGCCTCGTCGCGCCCACGCGCGGCGAAATCCTGTTCGAGGGCAAGCCGATCAACCGGATATCGCCGGAAAAGATCGTGCGTCTCGGCCTCGCACACGTGCCCGAGGGGCGCCGCGTGTTTCCCGGCCTGACGGTGCGGGAGAACATCATGATCGGCGCATCGTCGCGCGGCCATCTCGGACGGCGGCAGCTCGACACTGAAGTCGAGGAGATGTTCGCGATCTTTCCCGACCTCAAGCGGCTGTCCGGTGCCCTCGGCTGGAGTCTCTCCGGCGGCCAGCAGCAGATGCTCGCTGTGGCCCGCGGGCTCATGTCGAAGCCGAAGGTCCTCCTGCTCGACGAGCCTTCGCTCGGGCTCGCCCCCATCATCGTTCAGCAGCTCTTCGCGACGATCCGGACGATCCGCTCGCATGGCACCACGGTTCTGCTCGTGGAGCAGAACGCGAACATGGCCCTGTCGGTGGCCGATCGCGGCTACGTGCTTTCCACCGGCCGCGTGATCGTGGAAGGCACGCCCGACAAGCTGCTCAACAACGAAGAGGTTCGCGCCGCTTATCTGGGCGGCGGCGCGCATGCAGTGGCGGGTTGAGCGAGGCGCTCGATCGTCGTCACGCATCCGGATTTCGAATACACAGGAGAGTTCAAAGATGGAAAAGATTGCAATCATCGGCGCGGGGCTCATCGGCTGCGCCTGGGCTTCGGTGTTCGCGCGCGCGGGTCATGCCGTCGCGCTCTACGACATCAACGCGGACGCGCTCGCCGGAGCGCGCGACGCCATCGAGGCCGGACTCGTCAAGCTGCACGGCCTCGGCCTCATCACCGAGCAGCCGGACACGGTGCTCGGCCGCGTGAGCGTCACGTCCTCGCTGGAAGAGGCGATGCTCGGCGCCGACCTCGTGCAGGAGAACGTGCGCGAGACCGTCGATGCGAAGAAGGAGATCTACGCGCTGCTCGACAGGCTCGCCGGACCGGACACCTTGCTGGCGAGCTCGACCTCGGGCATTCCGGCATCGAGCTTTACGGCGGATCTCGCGGGGCGGCATCGCTGCTTCGTCGGGCATCCCATCAATCCGCCGTCGGTGGTGCCGCTCGTCGAACTCGTGCCCGCGCCCTGGACCGATCCCGCCGTGATCGAGCGCGCACGCGCCATCTACGCGCGCGCGGGACAGGTGCCGATCGTCGTGCAGCGCGAGATTCAGGGCTTCATCGTCAACCGCCTTCAGGGTGCGCTCCTTGCCGAAGCGTTCCGGCTCGTCGAGGACGGCTACGTCAGCAGCGGCGACATCGACAAGGCTGTCAAGGATGGTCTCGGCCTGCGCTGGGCGTTCATGGGGCCGATGGAGACCATCGATCTGAATGCGCCGGGCGGCATTCGCGACTATTGCGGCCGCTACGGCCCGCTCTACCTCGACATTGCCAAGCAGGCCACGCCGCGCGAATGGAACGACGCGCTGATCGGCAAGCTGGAACAGGAGCGCCTCGCGGAACTGCCGGCGCAGCAGCGTCCCGCGCGTCAGGCGTGGCGCGATCAACGCCTGATGCAACTCGTCGCGCACAAGCGCGACGCTTCGAGTGAGTGATGCGCGGCGCTGCCGCACGCCCGCATCCTCATCCAAAAATGCCTGGAGACACGCAATGAAAACAAGATTGTCATGGATGTTCAAGTCCGCAACGGCCGCTGCCGCGGTTGCGCTCAGCGTTGCATCGCTCAGCACGCAGGCGGCCGATACGATCAAGATCGGAATGATGACGGAGAGCACCGGGCCGAGTTCCGAAGCCGGCATCTATCAGGCCAACGGGGCGAAGCTCGCGCTCGACGAAATCAACCAGTCCGGCGGTGTGCTCGGCCGTCAGTTCGAGTTGCGCAATGAAGACAATCAGAGCACCAATCCGGGTTCGGTGCTCGCGATATCGAAGCTCACGAGCGGCGCGGACCTGACCGCGCTCATCGCGACCGTGCGCAGCACGCAGATTCAGGCCATCTCGCCGACGGTCATGCGTGCGCGCCTGCCGATTCTCGTCGGCGGCACGGACGTGGGGCTCACGCACGCGAACAATCCGTGGATTTTCCGCGCACGCCCGAACGACGGATACTCGGCGCGCGTCATTGCCGACTACGGCCTGAACACGCTGAAGCTGAAGAAGTGGGCGATCATCCATTCGACCGACGCCTTCGGCAACGGCGGCAAGAACAGCCTGACAGAGTCGCTCAAGGCAGCCGGCGTCACGCCGGTGCTGGTGCAGGGCTTCACGAGCAACTCGCAGGACTTCACGCCGATCGTGCTCGCGATCAAGAACTCGGGCGCGGACATCGTCTCTACCTACATCGCGAATTCGACTGACGTTGCCATCTTCGCCAAGCAGTTGCGCCAGCTCGGGGTCAAGGCGGCGTGGGTCGGCTCGCCGTCGGTCTCGACCGATACCGCGATGAAGCTGGCCGGTGACGCGCTGCACGGCTCGTACTCGATCGCCGATTTCTCGCCGGGTTCGAGCGCACAGGCACAGGCCTACGCCGACAAGTATCGCGCGGCCTACAAGGTCGATCCCGACTTCTATTCGGCATGGGCGTACGACTCGGTGAAACTGCTCGCGCTCGCGATCAAGAACGCGAACAGCACGAAGCCCGACGACATCGCCAAGGCGCTGCATGCGATCAAGGACTACAAGGGCGTGGAAGGCGCCTACACATTCGATGCGAACGGCGACGGACTGCACGGGTACAACATCGTCAGGAACGACGGCGGCAAGATCGTGTTCGTCAAGCACATCGACTTCGGAACTCAGTGAGCGCGCCGCGTGATCGCGGGGCGCTTCGCGCGCCGGACGGTCACGCCGAACCTGCAAGGCTGAAGGAAGCTCGCGGCAGTGCAATGCTGCCGCGCGCCGTGTCAGCGCGTCGGGCGCCTTCGCTATCGTGTCCCGCTCAATTCCTCATCGGGAAGACGCATCGGCATACCCGCGAAACAGCGCGCACAGCCTGAACGCTTCCATCGAAAGCGGAATCTGCTTGACGTTGCAATACCGGGTCGTTAGCTTGAGCAACTCCTTGATGTCGCGCCCGCTCGCCTTCGGATACGCCACGGTCAGCGCGTCGATCAAATCGCCGCTGAGATCCGCGCCGAACTGGTCCGCGAGCAGCGTCCACAACCGCACCGCATGCGGCGTGGGCGGCGTCTCGTAGTGGATGGTCGCGATGCAGCGCGACAGAATCGCGTCGTCGACGTCGTCGATCCGGTTGGTGGTCATGAACAGCAGACCGTTGAAGTACTCCAGCGTGCGCAGGAACTCCGCGACGATGGCGTTGTGTTCGAGATCGTTGTCGCGGCGGCGGATGTAGACGTCGGCCTCGTCGAGCAGCAGGATCGCATCCCAGCGCACCGCGCGCCGGAGTATGCCGGACAACGTCGCGCCGACGGATGCCGCCGTGGTTCCGAGCTGCCCCGAATGCACGCGGTAGAGCGGCTTGCCGACCACTTCCGAATAGACCTCCGCGGTCAGCGTCTTGCCGAGCCCGGGCGCACCCTGGCACAGAATGGTCGTGCCGCCCGACTTGCCGGGGACGAAGTCCTGCACGAGCACGTTCATGTTCGACGTGAGGATGTCGATCAGGTCGCGATGATGGTCGGGCAGGACGAGTTTGTCGCGCAGCTCGGGCTGGTAGCGGTACTCGCTCATGTGCTGCACGTGCACCCAGATGTTGCTGTGCCACTCGAGGTGGTACAGGTGCACGTAGCAATGCAGCGGGACCCGTTCGAAACCCTCGGGCACGCCGGCGGTGCGCCAGAAGTCGGCGTCCGTCATCATTTCGAAGCGGCGTTCCAGCGTTTCTTCGTCGTTGACGCACTTCGCGCTCACGCCCTCGGCAATGCGCGTCAACTCCGCGACACCCTTCGCGTCGATCGTGAAGGCGCCTTTGGTGACGACGAACTGCGCGCCAAAGCGCGGCTGAAACGTCAGAAAGCGCTGCGCATGCCGTTCGTATTCGCGCTTGAATTCCGCGCATTCCCTGTAGAACCCGAATTCGGCGAGCAGCTCGGGGATCGTGCGGTTCACGATGTCATGACGGTTGATCACGAGTGTCATCGTCATGCCGGAGCGGCGCTTGTGATGGTCGGTCAGTTCGGAATTGGCCGACTGCATGGTATTCGCCAGCATGTCGAGCGTGACGTAGGGCATGCCCTGTTCAGGCTCGACGTAGCGGATGCGGTGCACGAGCCACGGCAGCAGCGCACCGTCCTTGTTGCGGCGGTACAGCCAGCCGTCGATCGCGTCGCGCGACAGGTATGCAACAAGCCCCGGCACCAGCTGGTCCAGCGCAGGAATGGTGCGAGCCTGCGGCGCGTTGTAGATGTTGTCGAGCGCGAGCATCTGGAACATCAGCGCACGTTCGTTCTGCGACTTGCTGAGGGAATAGAGCGTATTGAGCGACTTGGCATCGAACAGGTTGCTCGGCACGATCATGTTGCCGTGGCAGACCCCGTGTTCGTTGAGACGTCTTGCAAGCGGCGATCCGGTTTCTATCATCCCGAGCAGGGCATGAATCAGTGATTCCGGTATTTCGAGGTCCATCACCACACTCCCGTTGATTGTCGCCGGCGGTGCCCGCCGGGCCGGCGCGTTATTTGAGGAAGAACTCGATCGCCATGCCGACGATGACCGGCTGGATCGCATGCAAGCCGTTGAATTCGACGTACTGCACTTCATAGCCTGCCGCCTTGAGCTTCGTGGCGTTCGCGCGGCCGCTGGTCTCGATGGGCAGTTGCTCGTCCTGCAGGCCGTGCGCGATGAACACCTTCGGCGCGCCTTCCTGCGTGAAAATCGACATGAAGCCGCCGGAGAATGCGACCACGTGACTCGCAATGTCGCCGTTGGTGACGCCGATGGACAACGCATAACTCGCTCCATCCGAGAACCCGGCAAAAGCCAGATGATCACGGTCGATCCGGTAGCGCGACGTGACTTCCGTCAGCGCCTCCTGCAGCCGTTCGAGGTCGGGGCCGCTGCCGCCGACCACGATGTCCCAGGTGGGATACATCGAGTGCGGCGCGAGTATCAGGAACTTGTCGCGCTCCGCGTGTTCCTCGATGAACGGCAGCACCTTCTCGGGAAAGCCGCCCGCGCCATGGAACATCACGAAGAGCGGAACGGGCGTGTGTTCGTCGAGGCCGCCCGGCACGAACAGGACTGCATCGCGCTCCGCCGAGATGCCCAGATGATGGCGGCCAGGCGGCAATGCGCCCTTCACCGGCTCGGCGTGCGTGAACGAGAAGCGGCCCAGGATGGAAAGATCGAACATGGCGGCGGCAAGGAATGTGCGAGTCGCGAAGATTCTATGATGCCATCGTAGAGCGGCACATCCAACGATCCTTTCACCGCGCACGCTCGTGCGCGCGGATGCGTGGCGACAGGACACGGGCAGTAGCGCGAATCAGGGCGTCGATTCATGCCTTTTCGGAACGGATGCGGATGATCGGACTCGCCGCTGTCAGGCGCCGCTCAGCCATCCGGATGCAGCCATTCACGAGCCGCCGATTTCGCTTTCGAACGATCGGTTCGGGGGGGTGTCCGGCCACAGGGGACATCATGTACGTGGCACTGATGCGTTTGCAGAATCAACGCATCGCGGGGCCATTCGGGGCTGCTCCGGGATCAAGGAACACAATGTTCACCGGCCCTTGCTAGTATTACCCGCTGGATTCGCGAAGCTCATACAGACTGATTGTCGTCCGGGCAGCGCAAGTGTCAGTCCCTCCGGCCGTCTCGGGACATATCGTCCTCAATCCGAAGACCGGCATCTCACCCACTTTTCAGCATGTCGACCAAACTCGCAATCTTCGATTTTGATGGAACGCTGGCCGACACCTACCCCGTGTTCATCGATTCAATCAACACGCTGGCCGTCAAGCATCGGTTCCGGCAGGTCGATGCCGTCGATGTGCCTAAGCTGCGCGGGCTCAGCGCTGCGCAGGTGCTGGCCGAGCTTCAGTTGCCGCTCAGGCGTCTGCCGGCGGTGACCGTTGATTTTCGGGGGATCATGCGTGAGCGGATCGGCGAGATCAAGCCGTTCCCGGGTGTACCGAATGCCTTGCGCACGCTTGCCGAAGACCCGCACGTCGCGCTGGCAATTGCTACGTCGAACTCCGCGGACATCGTCGAGGCGGTGCTGGGGTCATCCCTGCTTGGATGCTTCGTTGCAGTCGAATGCGGCGCGTCGATCTTCGGCAAGTCTCGCCGGTTGCGCCGGATTCTTGCCAGCACGCGGACCAGCAGGGACGAAGCGATGTATATCGGAGACGAGATACGCGATGCCCATGCCGCGAAACGCGTGGGGATCGCGTTCAGCGCGGTCGCGTGGGGCTATACGCAGCCGGGCGCCTTGCTGGGCCTGAACATCGCGAGGATGTTTCAGACCCCGGGCGACCTTCTCGATCTGAGCACGCGGCACTCCCGGTGAAGCGCGCGTCACCGAGCGTGCCGCGTGGTCGTCACGCGTTTTCGCGGCTCAGCATGCTCTTCGGAATCAGCAGAATGAGGACGCAGCTGACGAGGAGACATCCGCCGAGCGCGTAGGTGCCGTTGTTGATGTTGCCGGTCAGTTGCTTTGCCACACCGGTGATCATGGAACCCGTGAACCCGGACAGATTGCCGACGGAATTGATGAGCGCGATGCCCGCGGCGGCAGCCGTGCCCGAGAGAATCTGGCCGGGGAAGGTCCAGTAGATCGGCATCAGTCCGAGAATCGCGCAGGTCGCGATCGTCAGGAAGAAAATCGACACCGGGATATTGTGTGCGAAGAGGGCGCTCAGAATCAGGCCGACGCCGCCGATGCATGCGGGAATGGCCGCATGCAGCCGGCGCTCGCCGGTCTTGCGCGAGTGCGCCGCGTTCCACACCATCGCGACCACGGCGCTGAGATAGGGAATCGCGGTCAGGAGGCCGATGTCGAGCGTGCTCTTCACGCCCGAGGCGCGAATGATGGACGGAAGCCAGAACGCGAGGCCGTAGAAGCCTGTGTTGAAGGTCAGCAGGATGAACGTCAGCAGCCACACACGCGGGCTCTTCAACGCAGCCTTGATGCTGTGCGTCTTAGTTGTGCTCTCACGTTCCAGATTGTTTTGCAGCAGCGCCTTCTCGCTTGCGCTCAGCCATTTCGCCGACTGGATGCCGTCACCCAGGCAGAAGAGCACCACGAAAGCGACCAGCACCGACGGAATGCCTTCGAGCAGCAGCATCCATTGCCAGCCGCTGAACCCGAGCATGCCGTGCGTGTTCTCCATCAGCCAGCCGGAAACGATGCCGCCGAGCGTGAGACTCATCGGAATGGCGACCAGAAAGCCCGACATGGCAACGCTCTGCCGCCGCGCGGGAAACCAGTAGTTCATGTACAGGATGACGCCGGGAAAGAAGCCTGCTTCGCACACGCCGAGCAGGAAGCGCAGGATATAGAACATCGTCGATGTCTCGACGTGAAAGAAGCTCGCGAGCGGCACGATGAACGCAAGCGACGACGAGACGATCCCCCATGTCACCATGATGCGCGCGATCCAGAAGCGCGCGCCGTATTTATGCAGCAGCAGGTTGCTCGGCATCTCGAAGAGGAAATAACCCCAGAAGAAGATGCTTGCGCCGATCGCGTAGATGCTGTCGCTCATGCCGAGGTCGTCGATCATCTGGAGCTTCGCGAAACCTACGTTCACGCGGTCCAGATAAGCAACGACGTAACACAGCAGCAGCAGGGGCAGGATGCGGCGCATCACCTTGCGGTACAACTGCTCTTCGACCTCGTCGACGGCCGCCGGCGCCGCCGCGGTCCGGGTGATTGTTGGCATGTCCATGTCTCCTTTTTGTGTGGATCCTGAATGCGCGCTGATGGCGCTCGCAGCTCCTGAACTTTGAAGCCTTCCTCGAGCGTCTTTATTCGCGCGCGCTGTCTCAACCGTTTCGCGAAATTGCCCGAGCAATTTAGCTTAAAATGTTACCGGTAACATATTGGAGTGCGGTTTTCTGTCGTCTGACTGGTACCGGTAACGGAAAATAGCACGGAGAGCGTCGTCTCGACAAGCTAGGGGTTTCTCCCGAGCATCCGCAGCAGGGCGGCCGTATCATATGCGCTGACTTTCGCGCGCAAGCGCATTCACGACCGGACCGACCCGCACCATATGGGGAACTCAAGCAATACTCGCAGCGCCGCTCCCAGGGCAGCCCCGTTATCGGGACCGCCACGCATGTCCGATGTGGCGCGCATGGCGGGCGTCTCGAAGATGACGGTCTCGCGCGTGCTCGCGGGCCATAGCGTGGCGCTCGCGACGCGCGAGCGCGTGCAGCACGCTATCGACGAACTGGGGTACGTCGCCGATGCGGCCGCGGGCGCGCTATCTTCCGGACGCTCGGAGTTCGTGGCGGTGCTGGTGCCGTCGCTCGCGAGCTCGAACTTCTCCGACACCGTACGAGGGCTCGCGGCTGCGCTCGAACCGCAGGGACTGCAGCCGCTGCTCGGTGACACGGACTACGACCTTCAGCGGGAAGAGCGGCTGGTGCGCTCGATGCTGCGGCACCAGCCACGGTGCATCGCGCTCACCGGTGCCCAGCACACCGCCGCGACGCGCACGCTGCTCCGGCGCTCCGGCATACCGGTCGTGGAAATGTGGGACTTGCCGTCGGACCCCATCGATACGGCGGTCGGCTTTTCCAACGTCAAGGCGGCGCGCGAGATGGTGCGCTATCTGACGGAGCGCGGCTATCGAAAGATCGGCTTTCTCGGCGGCGCGAGCGACCTCGACCGGCGCGGCCTCGAGCGGCTGAAGGGCTATCAGCAGGAAATCAGGGCGCAGGGGCTTGGCGAGCCGCGTATCGTGCGTCTCGGCGATTCGCCCATCACGATGAGCCACGGCGGCCCCGCATTCGACGCGCTTCTGGCGCAGTGGCCCGACACGGACGCCGTGATGTGCGTGAGCGACATGTCGGCTTTCGGCGCCATCATGCAGTGTCACCGGCTGGGGCTGAACGTGCCCGGCGACATCGCCGTCGCGGGCTTCGGCAACTTCGAGGTGGCCGCCTGCACGCATCCGTCCATCACGACGGTATCGGTAGATGCGCACGGCATCGGCTTTCGCACCGGCGAGACGCTGCTCGCGGCGCTGGCGGGCGACGGCGTGCAGGGCTCGCGCAAAAGCGTCAAAATCGACTACACGGTCATACCGCGCGAAAGCGCATAAACGCGCAAGCGCGTTTCGCACGCGATGCTCGCTGCACATGCAGAGGCACGTTGACATGCAAGTCATGTTACCGGTAACGTACGCCACCTGAACAAGGATGAGAGCGGCCCATCGGTCACCGCCGCGCCGCTCACGCAGTACACGAATCAGGCACCCGCGGCGTCGGCCACATTGCACGGCGCAGACGATGGGTCGTCGTCACACAAGCAAAGGAGATCAGCACCATGTCCCAATCCACCGCACGGCGCCTGCGCAGTCAGGAATGGTTCGACGACCCTGCGAACGCGGACATGACCGCGCTCTATGTCGAGCGCTTCATGAATTACGGTCTCACGCGCGAAGAGCTGCAGTCGGGCCGCCCCATCATCGGTATCGCGCAGACGGGCAGCGACCTCGCGCCGTGCAACCGGCATCACATCGAGCTCGCCGCGCGCACCAAAGCCGGCATCCGCGACGCCGGGGGCATCCCCATGGAATTCCCCGTTCATCCGCTGGCCGAGCAGAGCCGCCGGCCGACCGCCGCGCTCGACCGCAATCTGGCCTACCTTGGCCTCGTCGAAATCCTTCACGGCTTTCCGCTCGACGGCGTGGTGCTGACCACCGGCTGCGACAAGACCACGCCCGCCTGCCTGATGGCGGCGGCAACGGTGGACATGCCGGCCATCGTCCTGTCGGGCGGACCGATGCTCGACGGCTGGCATCAGGGCAAACGCGTGGGCTCTGGCACGGTCATCTGGCATGCCCGCAATCTGCTCGCAACCGGGGAGATCGACTATGAAGGCTTCATGGAACTCACGACGGCATCGTCACCGTCGATCGGGCATTGCAACACGATGGGGACAGCCCTTTCGATGAACAGTCTTGCCGAAGCGCTCGGCATGTCGTTGCCGGGCTGCGCGAGCATTCCGGCGGCGTATCGTGAACGCGGGCAGATGGCGTACGCTACCGGCAAGCGCATCGTCGACCTGGTGCGTGAGGACGTGCGGCCATCGCACATCATGACGAAAGCGGCATTCGAAAACGCTATCGTCGTCGCGTCCGCGCTCGGCGCTTCGAGCAACTGTCCGCCGCACCTGATCGCGATTGCGCGCCACATGGGCGTGGAGCTGAGTCTGGACGACTGGCAGCGGGTGGGAGAGCAGGTGCCGCTCATCGTGAACTGCATGCCGGCGGGCGAGTATCTCGGCGAGAGCTTCCACCGGGCGGGCGGCGTGCCCGCCGTGCTGCGCGAGCTTGCGCACGGCGGCCTCGTGCACCGCGAGTGCCTGACGGTGTCGGGCCGCACGATCGGCGACATCGCAGCGGATGCGCCGCCGGCGGACCGCGACGTCATCAAGACCGCCGATGAGCCGCTCAAACACGGCGCGGGCTTCATCGTGCTGTCGGGCAATTTCTTCGACAGCGCCATCATGAAGATGTCAGTCGTCGGCGACGCGTTCCGGCAGACCTACCTGGGCGAGCCCGGTGCGGAAAACACGTTCGAAGCCCGCGCGATCGTCTTC
>Ga0163162_10000525_pt1 | contig 35526 bp, 37 predicted proteins | sample S55metaG_FD_115310 | JGI IMG/M metagenome (GOLD analysis project Ga0163162, IMG submission 115310) | Switchgrass rhizosphere microbial communities from Kellogg Biological Station, Michigan, USA - S5-5 metaG | ecosystem: Host-associated > Plants > Roots > Rhizosphere > Soil | place: USA... | reverse complement strand
TGGTAAACGTAATCTACTTCAATCCGGCCTTTCAATTTGGGTTCAAATATGTTTTTAAAATCCTGTGCAAAATCCTTCCTGATAATAAACACCAATTTTTTAAATCCACTCCTGATTGCATCATAAATCGAATAATCCATGATAGTTTCGCCATTCGGACCAAATCCCTGAATTTGTTTCATACTTCCATATCTCGATGCCATTCCCGCCGCCAATATTAAAAGTGTTGGTTGCATTTACCTTAATTTTTAATTTGAGTGCACGAAAATAAATAATAATGCCTTATCAGAAATTGTTTTATGACCCGGACCAGGCAGGCTTGTCACTGCCTGTAAAAACCGTACCAATTGACAGCTATAAACTATCGTCATTTGCCGACAAGGATATTGAAGTGGATGTGTTGCGCCTGGATGCTATCCACCCGGTTATTTCAGGCAACAAGTGGTTCAAATTAAAAAATTATTTACTGGATGCTATTCAAAAAGGTCACGATACTGTAATCACGTTCGGTGGTGCATATTCAAATCATATTATCGCTACTGCATGCGCGGCAAAAGAATATGGCTTTAATGCGATTGGTGTTATTCGTGGAGAAAAATCTCCACAATTGTCGCACACGCTCGAACTTGCACGGGAGTATGATATGAAATTGAGATATATTAGTCGCGACCAGTACAAAAAAATGCGGGATTCTGTCGATGAATATGAGGACCTCCTCGAAAAATTTCCCGGGGCTTATATCATTCCCGAAGGTGGCCAGGGCAAACAGGGAATAAAAGGAAGTCAAGATATCCTGCGGTTGGCCCAAAAGAACTACTCCCATATTATATGCGCAATAGGAACGGGTACGATGTATATTGGTCTGGCCAATGCCATGGATAAAGCACAATATATTATCGGTATTCCTGTTTTAAAAGGGATGGCCGACCTGCTGTCGCAATTTGAACCGTATTTAGACAATCCGGGGAAAATAAATCAATGCAGTATACAATACGATTATCATTTTGGCGGTTATGCGAAAAGAAAACCGGAGCTCATTGATTTTATGAACAGAATGTATGCAGAAACAGGAATACCAACCGATTTCGTTTATACCGGAAAATTATTTTATGCAGCAACGGATCTCATTGATAAGAATTATTTCAGGCCCGGCAGTAAACTATTGGTGATTCATAGCGGAGGATTGCAGGGAAACCATTCATTATCACCCGGAACACTAAACTTTTAATAGGTGGGAAATTTGGTGTTACCCTTATCTTTGCCACATCACAAAAAGTCCAAAGGACAATTTTATAGCGCCATGCGTCTGATTATAGCGCCGCTTTTATTGGTTTTTCTATTCGTACTCGATGTCGCGGGGCAAGACACACTCCCCGGTTTTTCTGCGATCTTAAAAGATAACGGCAAAGTGATCATCAGCTGGCGAAATAATTACCCCGTCATTAACCAAATAAGCATACAGCGGTCATCAGACAGTTTGAAGAATTTCACAACACTCCTGAGTGTCCCTGATCCCACCATTCCGGAAAATGGGTTTGTCGATAGCAAGGCAAAGGGAACAACGATGTATTATCGCCTGTTCATCCTGCTTGGCAACAGCAAATATCTTTTCACAAAATCAAAAAAAGCGGTTACTGAACTCGTCGCTGTCTTGCAAAAAACAGAACCCGTCGAAAACGAGATCACGCTCAACAGGGTTGACAATCAAAGAATTTTTTATCAGCAGGAAAATACTACCAGGCATAATCCAACGGTATCCGGTCCGTTAAAAACGACAGCGCCAGCTATTGTTAAAGTGGAAAAAACAGTCTACATCAAAATGAGAGATTCACTAATCGGAAAAGTCTCCGGTAAGATGATTGCTGCTTTCCGTGACTCGGTAATTTCAAAAACAAAAGACACCCTGCTGTTTGTGCATGCCGATACAATTCTTATCAAGAATTATATCGCACCAATAACCCCACCAAAAGAAGTAAAAGAAGTTTATAAGATTTCTACTTTTGTATTTACGGGAAAGGATGGCAACGTAAATATTTCGCTCGCCGACGCTTCAAGAAAAAAATACAGCGTGAAATTTTTTGAACAGGATAACACTCCAATTCTCGAAGTGAAGGAAATAAAAGATCTACTGTTAATTGTCGATAAAGTGAATTTTGTTCATTCAGGCTGGTTCCGTTTTGAATTGTATGAAGACGGGAAGCTGAAAGAAAAGAACAAGCTGTATATTCCGAAAGATTTTTAGGGAATGTTGACAGGCCGACAACCGCTAATTTCCTGTCATCACTTTTTCGAGAATTTCTACGTCAAATACCTTCTCAAAATTCTTTTTCAATTTTTCCCTGACAGATTCCATTGAAATTTTTTTACCTAGTTCTTTTTCGATTGAAGTTACCTGCTTGTGTTGGATACCGCATGCAACAATATTGTTGAAATAAGAAAGATCAGTATTGACGTTGAGTGCGAATCCATGCATGGTCACCCAGCGGCTGCAGCGAACTCCGAGAGCCGCTATTTTTCGTTCTCGTCCCTTGATATCCGTATCAATCCAAACTCCCGTTTCGCCGGTTGATCGTTCACCTTTAATACCGTATTCTGCAAGCGTGCGAATGATTACTTCTTCGAGATTTCGCATATACTTGCCGATATCGGTCCCAAATTTTTCGAGATCGAAAATAGGATATCCAACGACCTGCTCCGGCCCGTGAAAAGTAATATCGCCTCCTCTGTTTGTTTTAAAAAATGATATACCACGATCATTCATTTCCTGTTCTGAAATAAGCACATTTTCCATGTGCCCGCTTTTGCCAAGTGTATATACGGGATCATGTTCGACAAATAGGAGATAATTTTTTGTTTGAAGAGCAACAGCGCCAGAAGTTTTTCCGATTTCAGATTTAATCGACAGATTTTTCTGAAGGAGTATTTCCTGGTAATCCCATGCGCTGCGGTAATCCATCCTGCCGAGATCTTCAAAAATGACTTGCTGCTTTTGCATTTTACAAATTTAATTAAATGTCTGGACTTGTTCGAAGCGTTGGCCGATTGATCATTTCAACTTGCATGTAGGTCGAAGTCCGGTTCACACAAAGACATAGAGAGGTTCTTCATCGATTGTGTTTGTGTGTGAAACCGGAATTCGACCCGGGTGCAGTTTCCATCCACATCTCATTAAATCTTACTTTTGCAAAAACTGCAAAATGCCCAACGCGGTCAAGGATAAAGATGAATTGGAAGATTCCGGCGAGTCATCGGAAGAGCTGTATGAGCGCATGAATCTTACCATTGACAAAGGACAGGAGCCTTTTCGTCTTGATAAATTCCTTGCCTCGCGGATGGAAAACGCGTCCCGCAATAAAATTCAGCAGGCCATTGAAGCAGGCCGGATACTTGTCAACAATAAAATTGTTCAACCAAATTATAAAATTCGTCCTTCAGATCACATCATCATCTATTCCGAAAAACAAGTTCACGGAGAAGAGATCATCCCGGAAAAAATTCCTTTGAATATTGTATATGAAGATGAAGAGATACTAATCATAAACAAACCCGCAGGACTTGTAGTTCATCCGGCATCTGGAAATTATACCGGCACGCTGATCAACGGGGTTGCATATTATCTACAGGAAAAAAATAGTTCAATCAGTGAAGAAACGCTACCGCGATTTGGACTTGTTCATAGGATAGATAAAAACACCAGCGGGTTAATGGTGTTGGCAAAAACGGAAAAAGCGGTCGCAAGTCTGGCCCGGCAATTTTTTGATCATACCGTCAAACGCCAATACATGGCGATGGTTTGGGGAGATATTGCCGAAGACACCGGTACAATCAAAGCGCATGTTGGCCGCCATAAACGTTTTAGAAAATTATTTGACGCGTATCCGGATGGCGAATATGGCAAAGAGGCAATAACGCATTACAAAGTACTTGAACGATTTGGGTATGTCACGCTTGTGCAATGCGTACTGGAGACTGGAAGAACGCACCAGATACGCGTTCACATGAAACATATTGGTCATCCATTGTTCAATGATGAAACATATGGCGGTGACAAGATTGTAAAAGGAACTGTTTTTAGCAAGTACAAACAGTTTGTCGAAAATTGTTTTGCGATTTGTCCGCGCCAGGCGTTGCACGCCAAAACACTTGGGTTTGTACATCCCACCACTAAAAAAGAAATGTTGTTTGAAAGCGAATTGCCGGATGACATGAGGGGACTGATTGAAAAATGGAGATCATACATAAAAGTGGGGGATAGAAGCTAGATGTGACGAATGTGGCGAATGTGGCGAATCTGGAAATGTGAAAATGTGGAAATGAGTAAATGTGAGAATTCTGAAGGTCAATTTTCGATTATAAATAGTTCCTCACTTATAATCGAAAATTGACCTTCAGAATTTTCACATTTCCACATTTCCACATTTTCACATTTATCACATTTATCACATTTCCACATTGCGACATTTATCACATCATCTATTTTGGGAACGTCATCTTATAGTCCACACTGATTTTTCCCTTTGAAATATCATCGAGTTTTCCTTTGAGTAATTTTCTTTTCAAAGGTTTGAGGTAGTCTATAAAAAGTTTGCCTTCGATATGATCGTACTCGTGCAGAATTATTCTTGCTGTGATTCCATTGAAAGTGTCGGTATGAGGCAGAAAGTTTTCATCGACATATTCGATCGTTACTTCTTCATCACGCACGATATCTTCGCGGATTTTTGGAATACTTAGACAGCCTTCATTATAAGCCCACGGCTCGCCATTTAGTTTTTGAATGTGAGCATTGATAAATACTTTCTTAAAACCGGGCGCATCCGGATATTTGCCCTTATCGTCTTCGTCCTGGTTGGCAAAGATCTGGCTGCTGTCGATAACAAATAACCTGATATCACGGTTCACCTGCGGTGCGGCGAGGCCTACACCCGCGCTTGCATACATCGTTTCCCACATATCATCGATGAATTTGGCCAGATCAGGATAATCGGGAGTGATGTCCTTGCAAACCGTTCTCAAAATCGGAGCTCCATATGCCACGATAGGTAAAATCATAATGGCGCAAAATTAGCAATTTTTGCGAATACGAACGTTCCTGTACGTGCCGGTATTTCACGGAAAAGGCACAAAGAAAAGGTGCAAAGGACTTAGAATATCGTGGGGACTGAATTGCCGAAAGTTTTGCCTTTTTTTACTCGGCGCCAGTGCGGAAAATAGAAAATTATACCTTCACCCTACCTTTCTTTCATGTATTCCTGCAACATTATTGCGGCGGCAATCTGATCCACCATTCCTTTTTCGCGGCGCTGCTTTTTCTTCATCCCCATGTCAATCATGGCACGGGAAGCCATTTTAGAAGTGTATCGTTCGTCGACCGTTTTGATAGGAATAGCAGGGAATTTTTTTTTCAATTCTTCGATAATGCGTTTAACTGGTTGCGTTGCATGTGTGTCGGAGCCATCAAGATTTTTCGGTTCACCGATTAATATGAGTTCAACTTGTTCCTGTTTAAAATAATTTTCAAGGAATGAAATGAGTTTGGGGGATTCAATGGTAGTTAATGCACTCGCAATTATTTTGAGCGGATCGGTGACGGCGATGCCAGTTCTTTTCAAGCCGTAATCAATTGCTAGAATACGGGCCATGATGGATGATTTGACAGGAAAATATCAGTTATGGCAAATACTGCAAAAACAACACTCGCAACACCATTTGCTGTCATGAACGCAAGATTTACTTTACTAAGATCATTCGGCTTAACAACCGAGTGCTGGTAAATTAACATACCGATAAATACTGCTACTCCAATCCAATACCATGCACCAAATCCTCCATAAAAACCAGCTGATACCACACAGGCAGTGCTTAGACCGTGCAATAATTCAGACACGCGTAATGCCTTCGATTTTCCTAACCAGGAAGGCATGGAATATAATTTATTTGATTTGTCAAATTCTTCATCCTGTAATGCGTAAATGATGTCAAATCCACTCACCCAAAAAATAACTGCAAGTGAAAACAAAATAGGAAGAATTGAAAATTTTCCTGTCACAGCCAGGTATGCACCGATTGGTGCAAGCGATAATCCCAATCCCAATACCAGGTGACAAAGCGGAGTAAACCGCTTCGTATAACTATAAAAAAGTATTACAAATAAAGCAACGGGTGAAAGAAAAAAGCAAAGCCGATTAATAAAAAAGCAGGCTCCTACGAATAGCAAGCAGGAAATAATGGTGAACCTGAGCGCGCTGTTCGGAGAAATAATTCCCGCGGGAATTTCCCGAATGGCGGTACGTGGATTTTTTGCATCGAAACTTCTATCAAGGTAGCGGTTAAATGCCATGGCGGCACTTCTCGCGAATACCATGCAAAGAATTACCAACACGAACGTTTTAAGGCTGCTTTCGTTGGTAGCAGGAAGCTCGGTCGATCCAATGCCACGATTTAAATTCCATTGACCATTTCCCGGTTTTGTTCTCAACCCTAAAAAAAATCCAATCATCGCAAAAGGCATTGCAAAAATCGTATGCGAAAATTTAATCAGGCTTAGGTAATTTTTTACTGTAGTCATCGATCTTTAAAAAGTATTTTTTGTAATGTTCAATCGTAATGGGCTATCCTGTTTCTGACGAGTTCCCACAACACGATTCCGGCTGCAACAGAAATATTCAACGAGTGTTTCATTCCGAGTTGGGGGATTTCAATACATGCGTCGGCCATTCTTAGAATTTCATCTCCTACTCCGCTCACTTCGTTCCCGAAAACAACAGCAATTTTATCCGCATGTTTTGGTGAATATTTGTGCAAAGAAATGCTTTTTTCAGCCTGTTCGATCGCGACAACCGAGTATCCCAATTTCTTCACTGATGTGATCGCATCGGTAGCCGTATCGAAATATTTCCAATCAACAGTTTCAGTCGCACCCAATGCCGTTTTATTGATATCACGATGTGGAGGTTGCGGCGTATAACCGCAAAGATAGATTGCTTGTAACAGGAATGCGTCAGCGGTCCGGAAGACGCTTCCTACATTATGCATGCTGCGAATATTATCCAGGATAATGATCACCGGAATTTTGTCAGAATTTTTAAATTCAGCCACCGATTTCCGGTTTAGTTCATCCATGCTCAGTTTCCGCATGGAGCAAAGATAATCGCGGATTGGCGGATTAGAGCGGATTTCGCGGATTCTTAGGTTGAGATTTGATTATTGAACATGCAGAAACGATTATTATTTCAGCGGGAAGAAATCAACGGCGATCACCCAATGTCCGGGATTCAACGAGAGAATCCGCGAACTCCGCCCCGATCCGTCAATCCGCGATACAGTTTTTCACATTGATTGAACACACCTTTTTTATGCCTTTCCCTTCCTTATTTTTGTTGCCCATGCCTATGTTGAGGTAGTTTGCTTTGCGGCATGATGATATGACAATGACCAAGAATCCGGCGGACACACCACTCATGCAGCAACACAGGGCGATCAAACAAAAATATCCCGATGCAGTATTGTTGTTTCGTGTCGGGGATTTTTATGAAACCTTTGGAGAAGATGCGATTACCGCATCGAGGGTTCTCGGAATAACTCTTACAAAAAGAAATAATGGAGCGGCTGCCTCGAGTGAACTCGCGGGTTTTCCTTACCATGCACTGGATACGTATTTGCATAAACTTGTGAAGGCTGGTTATCGTGTCGCCATCTGTGATCAGCTCGAAGATCCAAAATCCGTCAAAGGCCTCGTCAAGCGGGGTGTAACGGAGATGGTTACTCCCGGAATCGCAACGAATGACAAATTATTGGAACATGCCAGCAATAATTTTTTGGCCGCTATCCATTTTAACGAAGAAAAATTAGGCATTGCATTCCTGGATATTTCAACAGGCGAATTCTTTACCACTGAGGGCAACCAGGAATATATCGACAAACTACTAATCACATTAAAACCCGCTGAAATTATTTTCCAGCGCAATTTTCAAAAACGGTTCAAGGAAATTTTTGGAACCAGATTTTATACATACACGTTAGAGAGCTGGATCTTTGACGAAACCTTTGCCACAGAAAACCTGCTAAAACATTTTCAAACGCATTCACTGAAAGGATTCGGGATCGAAACACTGCATGAAGGAATTATTGCCGCAGGTGCCATTCTATATTACCTGAAAGAAACAGAGCATCCGAATTTGCAACACATCACATCCATTCAAAGAATGGAGCGGGACGATTATTTGTGGATGGATAAATTCACTATTCGAAATTTGGAACTGCTGGGCGGAACGGAACAGACGCAGACATTATTAAAAGTATTGGACAATACAGTGTCACCAATGGGCGCGCGATTATTGAAGAGGTGGATCGTGATGCCATTGAAAGATATTCGAAGGATCAATGAACGATTGGAACTTGTTGAATTCTTTATCAAGGAGGTTGATACCAGGAATAAAATAGCGCAACATATCAAACAATGCGGCGACATTGAAAGACTCGTCAGTAAAATCCCAATTAAAAAAATCACTCCGCGGGAAGTGATGCAGGTCGCGAGGGGGCTTCATCACATTTCCGAAATCAAATCGATATGCACAACCGCCAGCAATGAATATTTAAAACGACTGGCTGATTCATTGAATCCCTGTCAATATATCGTCGAGAAAATCACGAACGAAATTGTCGACAATCCTCCAGCCAGTGCGGCAAAAGGCGATATGATCAGAACCGGTATCAGCCATGAACTCGATAAACTGCGGGAGATTGCCGTTGGCGGAAAACAATACCTCATCGAACTACAACAAAAGGAATCGGAAACGACTGGCATCTCTTCATTGAAGATAAGTTTCAACAATGTGTTTGGATATTACTTGGAAGTGACGAATGTGCATAAGAACAAAGTGCCTTCAACATGGATGCGCAAACAAACCTTAGCGAATGCGGAAAGGTATATTACGCCGGAACTGAAAGACTATGAAGAAAAAATTACTGGCGCAGAAGAAAAAATTCTGGTAATTGAACTGGAAATATATGAGCAGTTAATGCAAGAATTGCAGGACTATATCGCGCCGATCCAGGTTAACGGAAATGTATTGGCGATACTCGATATCCTGATTTGTTTTGCAAATAACGCGTTACACTATAATTATAAAAAGCCACAGTTGCATGAGGGCACGGAACTTGAATTGACTGAATGCCGTCATCCTGTAATCGAAAGAAATCTTCCTCCCGGAGAATCTTATATCGCAAATGATATTACACTCGATCCATCTTCGCAGCAAATTATTATTCTTACGGGGCCAAACATGAGTGGTAAGAGTGCTTTGTTGCGTCAAACGGGTTTGATCACGTTGATGGCACATGCAGGAAGTTTCGTTCCGGCGAATAGTGCAAGAATTCCATTAACTGATAAGATATTTACACGCGTAGGTGCATCCGATAACTTAAGCGCCGGCGAATCTACATTCATGGTTGAAATGAATGAAACGGCAAGCATAATCAACAACATTACGGCCAGGAGCCTGATATTACTTGATGAAATTGGCCGCGGCACTTCTACTTACGATGGTATCTCTATTGCATGGAGCATTGCAGAATACTTGCATAACACATCTTTTACGCCTAAAACTCTTTTTGCGACGCATTACCATGAGTTGAATGAATTGGAAAATAAGTTGCCCCGTATAAAAAACTACCACATCACGAACAAAGAAATTGGGAACAAAATTATTTTCCTGCGCAAACTGGCTCCTGGTGGGAGCACACATAGTTTCGGAATTCATGTTGCAAAGATGGCAGGCATGCCACCTGCACTCATTCACCGTGCAAACGATATACTAAAACAATTGGAAGAAAGCCGCGAAGGCGACGCGCATGGTCTAGCTTCTAATGGAAAATTACAACAGCAGGTAAAAAAACTGGCCGCTCCAGAATTACAACTTTCTATCTTTGATGCGCATTCGCAAACCTTTGAAGATATCAGGAATTTATTGGAAAACATCGATATCAATCGTCTGACTCCAGTGGAAGCCCTGCTCAAATTAAATGAGATCAAAGGTTTGCTAAAATAATTTTTCACGCACTGGGGCAAAGACTCGCAAAACGGTTACATTGTATTTGGTCGGCTGCGCGCGCTTTGCGTTTCACTTCCGCCTTTGCGTGAAATATTCATTCTAAACATTACCTTCATTCAAAACTGATTAAGATGGGAAAGTTCTTTTTTATCACAGTTATTTCAATGATCGTATTTGCTTGTAACGAAAATAGTTCCGATAGAGTCGCAACCAATCAGCATGCTGATTCTGCAAGATCAACGGCGCCTGTTGAATTAGCTGATTCTTCTTTTGATGCTATCGGCGACAAAGCACTGAATGATTTTTCGAAGGGGGATTTTGATTCTTTCATGTCCATCTATACGGAGGATAGTCATTTGGATCTCGCTGGCGGCGATAGTGCCATGGGAAAAGCAAACATCCTCGCCTATTGGAAAAAAATAATGGTTGGAGTTGACTCGATCCGGTTTAATACGCCCATCTATCTTCCCATCAAAGTGAATGAAAGTCGCCAGGTGCAAACCGGCAACTATCTATTGATGTGGTATAACTTCACGCTGCATCTTAAGAATGGGAAAAAACTGGTTGGACATACACATGACGTTGTACATCTGACTGCCGACAAAAAAATCGATTATCAATTACATTTTGCGGATAATGCTCCAATTGCTGCCGCAATGAAATAAGTATTGACTAGTCCCTGTTGATAATTGATTATTTCATTTCAACTAAAATAGCTTGCTGCTGGCATTTCAATCTAAGCAGTAAAAAATGAAATGATTGCGATCGACAGTATTCCAACAACCAGTAATACCAAATAAAAAATAAACAGCACAATTGTTTTAAGGACTGCCCAACCTATTGCCTGCTGATAAACATTTCGAAGAGCAATCACAAGATAAATAAGCGGAATGATCCATACGAGCGAAGACAAGATGGAATGATAAATATTTCCTGCAGGAATCAGTTTAAGCAATGAAACGATTAGCAACACAAAGAACATGAAAGTATGAAAATGTATCGAGAAGATAAGATGCTGTGCATAGAAATACTTTTTCCTGTTGTGCAACCAATAAATGAATAATGCGAATACCGGTAACAAAACAAACATCACTTTAGGAACGCTGTGCTGAAAATTTTCAGAAACCACTACCTGCCGTCGACTTCCATATTTCTCTTTAAGCCGGACGTTACTACGGATCATCCAATTCAGGAATCCTTTATTTCTTGCACTGTCGGGCAATGTTTTTTGGACGGAATCATATTCTTTAACAGAATTGAATCTGTCTTCACGCAAAACAAATGTAGCGCCTTGCTCGCCGAGATGGAATGCGATTTCTTCATCGTCGGGCCGTTTAACGGCCACAGTATCCAACGACGCGGCGATTCTTTGCAGTGCATCCATTCTCCCACTATCATAGGCTCCAAGTGTTTTTGGCCAGTGAATTGTTTTGCGAATGCTATCGGCAAGATGTTGTTTTATCACGTTGGTGACATGTACGTTTCCGTCTTCTTCTATCATCGTTTCGTCGTCCCTGTGCAGGAACAAAAAGAGAAAAAAGATGGCCGAAATAAACACATACATGCGTATCGGGTTAAGATACGTCGTTCTTTTACCGGCAAGATATTCCCTTGTTAAAAAACCTGGTTTGAGTAATAAAAGACGAATTGTTTGAAAGAATTTGGAGTCATAGTGAGTGATATCTTCCAGGAAATGGCTTGCGAGAAAACCAACAGTTTCTTTGGTTTCAATATTCTCCTGCCCACATTGTGAGCAGAAGCGCCCTGTTACTTGTGAACCACAATTGAGACAATTATTTTCCTTACGGAGATGATGCTTCACCCAATTATTTATCTAAAATTATTAAAACAATCATGTTGACTGCATCACAAATAACTCAACCACCAATAATGATGCGTACTCTTATATTGATTATATTTTTTACAAAGGAAATACATGATCGTCAAAACTAAAATCCATACTAAATATACAACCCAGAGATTATATCCAAACGGTGGTCTGAATGGGAAGTTAATAACCCAAATATCTTTAGCAGACAAGCCTGATAACATCATTGCAATAAAAGACAGTGTATGGATAAGATAAAAATGCACGACATAATAGAAAAAAGGAACTCTTCCGAAGATCGTAATAGCAGATGCCAGTTTGCCTTTGATATGTTCTGCTAAAGCCAGGAATATCAGAGCCGGTCCTATCAAAATGCAGACGTACATCAATGATGGCGGATATTTGTTGACATTGATAAATGAAAAGAAGGTAAACAGTGTGTTTCGTTGTACGGTCCACGGAACTGGGTCCCCATAATGGTTGACAGACCTTATAATTAGGAATAAAATAATCAGGCCGGTTCCAATAGACAAAAGGATTTTTTTCCTCCTCGCGGGATCCATTGAGGGCTCAAATAATTTTCCCATACAGTAACCCATCAACATGATTCCTGTCCACGGTAAGAAGGCATACGCTATAACAAGTACGTGATTTCTTGTGATCTCGTATACGGTAAATTTTCCGTGATGAATAAGATCCCACCAAAACCCAATATGGCCCGCATTGGCGGCCTCCGGATAATCGAGAAGGTTATGACCAAATACGATGATAATTCCCGTGATAAATATAACGGTAAAGGGCAGCCGCACCATCAGTCCGAGGATGACCATACTTATACCAGTAGCCCAGATCACCTGGAAAATAATCGCATTGTAAAATGGATTGAATGAAACGGCCAGTGCTATCAAAACGATTTCAACAAAAATGAGCCAGAAGCCACGTTTTATGAGAAACGCACTCAGTTGCTTTTTAGTTCTTTTCAATCCCATAAGATATCCCGATGTTCCTGCTAATAGTAAAAAGACGGGCGCACAAAAATGAGTTATCCAACGGGTGAAATAAAGTGCAGGATAGGTTGTTTGCAAATCGAGTGGGTCATGCTCAAACGCGTGATCATAAAAAAAATCGCGCACATGGTCAATTGCCATGATAACCATGACAAGTCCGCGTAATAGATCAATTGAAGAAATTCGGTTGCGGGAAAAGGAAGGGCTAGTCATGTTAGTTGGTGCTGAGATGCGTTACAAAATACGTTTCTTCTGTTTCAAAAAGCAAATGTTCGACGAATTCTGCTATCCTCATTTCCGTAATATTTTCCAAAAATTGGAAAATCTTTGAAAATTATATCCTCGCAAGCGTATGTAAATCAATTTGTTGCCACTTGGCACACCCATTGAATATTTTTGTCTGCGTTTAAATCCGAAATTATGAAAATCACATTAACCATCTTATTCACAGCGATCCTGGCGGCAGCAGGTTACTCCCAATCCTGTACCCCTTTGGGTAACCAGACAACATACGGAACCGGAAATATCTGGATCGGCTACGTTTATCAAGGGTCAAATTTTGATACTTATAAAGGATATGTGAATGAAGGATCGGCTGCAAGTTCAAATTTTGACGAAAGCTTTGGCGGATCCGGAACGAATTATTCAACCAACGGATGTTTTATTTATACTGATGTATTTAGCGTACGTTACAAATTGACTCAGACCGTAGTTGATGGAGATTATACAATTACTGTTGGCGGAGATGATGGTTTTCGTTTAAGCGTTGACGGTGGAAGTACCTGGATCATCAACCAGTGGGTTTTGCAAGGTTATACTACTACAAGTACAACTATTCACTTGAATGGTACTTATAATATGGTTCTTGAGTATTATGAGAACACAGGTGAAAACAGGGTTTCATTCAACATGGTAAAGAACTGTACTGGTAGCGGTGATCCCACTATATATGGCGTAAACAACCAGTGGATTGGTTATATTTATTCTGGAACAAATTTCAACACATATAAAGGATTTACTTCGGAAGGATCAAGCTTAAGCCCAAATTTTGACGAAGGTTTTGGAGGAGACAACGTTTCATATGGTACAAGTGATTGCCCGATCAACACTCAATCATTCAGCGTTCGTTATAGATTGAAGAAAAGTTTTTCAAACGGAGTTTACAAATTTGACGTGGGTGGTGATGACGGGTACCGTTTAAGCCTTGACGGTGGTAGCACATGGGTTATTAATAATTGGAGTGACCACTCTTATTCAGCCAGCAATTACAGCACGTCGTTAAGCGGGACTTACAACATGGTGTTGGAATATTATGAAAATGGCGGACAGAACCGCATCACAATGGCAATTTCCGGTGGTTCAATATTACCAATTACAATCACTCAATTCAACGGTGAATCAGTCAATACACATGATACGCGTTTAGTTTGGAACACGATCATGGAGGCGAAAGTTGACTACTTCAATATTCAAAGAAGCACAGACGGTGTTCATTTCGAAAATATCGGACAGGTTGAATCTAAAATGACTTCGACAACCAATGACTACGAGTTAAATTATGATTTTACTGACGCAGACGCAGTTCCGGGTACATCTTATTATAGATTGCAGATTGTTGATCGTAATGGTTTCAGCAACTATTCTGATGTGATCCATATTTCAAACAAAACTATCGAAGGAATAAAAATTTACCCGACTGTCATCAATAACACCAACCTGTTTGTTGAGACAGACAAATCGATCAAAAATGCTAAGCTCGAATTTTTTGATATGACTGGTAAAAAGATTGGAGAAACAAATTGGGAAAATTTAAATGGCAGACAAAGTTTGCAACCCGTAAGCAATATGAACTCCCTTGCTACGGGAACGTATGTCGCGCGATTGTCATCACATGGCGAAACAATCCTGAGCCAATTGCTGATCTTCCAAAAACACTAAGCGTATTCATATATCTTTCATAATTCGACCATTTACAACGCAACATGACAGACGGCTGCAAATGCAGCCGTTCATGTTTTAACGGTTAAATGATATCTTCTCGGAAAACATATTAATGACTTGCGCTGACTGGTCGATTTTATCTCCTACTAATTCGTTAACTTACTAACAGACTTCACCGGGCCAATTCACACATTAATATTATACCTGATGATTCGGTATACTTATCCTTTAAAAGATTATCGAATCTGGCTGAAAGGATTTGCCAGGTTGTTAAACCTTCGAGTGGTTGAGAAAAGGTTACAAATACCACCGCATTTGGGCGAGGGATATGCATATGCGTCATCGATCAACCAGGATATTTCTTATGTGATCCTTGATTTCTCATTGAAAGATGATCTTGTTCTTTTCAGGAAAAAAAATATCGATTATGCGCTGAGCCTGGGATTCCACCAGGTTGAAGTAAGTGATTTTTTTAAAGTAAGTGAACTGGTCAACAGCATTACCGATAAAACTCCAAAACGAAACAATATCTTTTTATCGTCCACCAACTACGATCTTGAACTGACATATTCAAAAAATTCCAGGCTTAAGGTCGTCGGTGTCTTATTTGGCCCTGCGTTCGTTAGAAAATGTTTGAAGAAAGACATTTTGCTGGACATACTTTTGTACACCGGGCAACGATTAAAGAATGTGAACAAGGTCCCAATCACGTTTGAATACAGGCAGCTGTTGCTGGATATTTTCGAAACGGACATGCAATCGCCGATCAGTAACCTGCTGCTTCAAAACAGGGTGTTAATGCTTACGGAAAAATTCTTGAACACGTTCCTGGAAAAACGATATGCAATTAATCAAAACGGAAGGAAGAAAAAAGAAAAGGAAAAAGATCTCAAGGCGCTCGAGGAAATCGAGTCATTGTTAAGCAGCGACGAGCTCGACAAATTTCCGTCAATCGAAACGCTATCGAAAAAAGCAATGATGAGCTCTACCAAACTAAAGACGAAGTTCAAGAACGTATACGGAATGAAATTGTACGAGTTTTATAATCGTAACAGGCTGGAAAAAGCAAAAGACATGCTTCAATCTGGCAAATATTCCGTGAAGGAAGTTGGTCTCGATATCGGCTTCTCCAACCTCAGCAATTTTGCAAAGGCTTTCCGAAAAGAATTCGGCGTTTTACCAAACGAAATGTTAAGAAACTAATTCAGGCCCACGAATTTCTTTTAAAAGCATAAACAAATCTTTTTTGGATATTCCAACAAACATATTTGTCGTAAATTTGCATCAGTTAAAGAGCCCGTTTTTGGTCCAAGATCCGTTTTCTTGTCCCTTTTGAAAATTAATCGCGGATTTATGGATTTGACCGGATTTCGCGGATTCTTAAAAGTGAGACTCATCGCTTCTGTTAGGAATCCGTGAAATCTGTTCAAAAATCCGCGAAATATTTCAGATAATTTCCACTCGTCAGGCGTCACATATAACCCTTCAATATACCATAGAGTTGAGAGAAGGTTGAATAATTTTTCATGTACGCGGTGCGATTTTTCTTATTGGGATTGTAGGTGTGCGTCACCTTGATCATTTTTTTTATCTGCTCTAAGTTAGAAATGTTACCAAGAGCTAGTAATCCCAGCGCTGCTGCTCCTATCGCCGACGCATCAGCAACATTCATTACACGTACTTTTTTGTTGAAAATATCGGCGATCATTTGTAGCCATAGCTTAGACTGAATAAATCCACCACTTGCGTATATTTCTTTTGCAGGTCCGATTGTTTCTTCGACGGACAGTCCGATTTCATACAGCGAAAGATTCACGCCTTCCATAACTGCTCTTAAAAAATGTTGCGCAGTGTGGTTTGATTGAATACGCAAAAAAACACCTTTTGCATCTGCATCCCAGACAGGCGCGCGCTCGCCAAAAACATAAGGCAGGAAAATTAATCCGTTGGATCCCGGGGGAATATCCGCAACTTCTTTTAGATATTTTGACAAATCATCCTTTCGCGACTTACTTTTTTTCATGAAATTATCAACATACCACTTAATAACATTCCCGCCGTTGTTGGCCGGTCCACCTGACACATATAAATTTTCTGTCAGGATATAATTGAAGATTCTTTTTTTTGCATCATGCTGAGGACTTGGTGACGTCATTCGAACCGCACCACTGGTACCAATGGTCAATGCCAATTCTCCTGGTTCAATGGCTCCGCTTCCCAGGTTGGCCAGTACACCATCACTCCCACCTATCACAAATGGTAATCCATCCGGCAGGTTCATTTTGTTCTGATATTTTTTCACCAAATTGGTTTCTATGTGCAACGTTGTAACCGGCGTGGAAAGAATGTCTTCTGTAATGCCCGCCATTTCCAACGCATCCTTATACCATTTGAAGAGTCGGATGTCAAACAATCCGGTTCCGGATGCAATGGAATAATCCACCTGGAATTTTTCAAAAAATCGAAACCATATATATTCTTTGATGGAAATAAATTTATGCGCCTTGTGAAAGATCTTCGGTTGATGATCCTTCATCCACATCAATTTGCACAATGGCGTCATTGCATGAACAGGTGTGCCGGTGTGCCAGTAAATCTTCTCACCCTCTGGTGTATCACGCAGTTTCTTTGCATAATCTTTACTCCTGAGGTCCGCCCACGTAATGACGTTCGTAAGTGGTTTTGTGTTTTTGTCGATAACTAACAAACTGTGCATTGCACAACTGAAGGATATTCCAACGCATGATTTTTTTGAACCTGTTTTTTCGAATACGCGTGCAATTGTTTTTACGGTTGCATCAAGCAGTACTTCCGGATCTATTTCATTTTCTCCCTGGTGCAATGATATTGTTTCGTATGAGATATGCGAACTATACAGAACAGTTCCATCAATTGTAAAAGCAATTGCCTTGGTGCCGGATGTTCCAATATCAACACCGATAATGTATTTCATTGATGATGCGCAGTATTAAATAAACAGCAATTGAATAACGATGCAGTTGACCGTGAGCCACTAATCGCTAACGAATGAAGTTAAAGTATTTTCAAATAAGTTCCTGCAGTTTTGAGATGACAGCATCGACTTCTTCGCGCGTGTTGTTTTTGCTGAATGAAAAACGAACTGTGACCTGGTTAGGGTTATTATTAATTGCACGGATGACATGCGAGCCCTGTTCAACGCCGCTTGTGCACGCGCTGCCACCGGATGCGCAAATATGGTTGATGTCAAGATTGAAAAGAATCATTTCACTCTTTTCAGTTTTGGGAAAACTTACACTCAGGATGGTATACAAACTATCTCCTAACGGGTCACCATTAAACGAAACTGATTTAAGATTTTTTTTCAGTTGTTCATGCATGTACAGCTTGAGTCCATTGATATACTCTCTATCTTTTTCAAAGTTCGCCGTAGCAAGTTCCAAAGCCTTTGCAAAGCCTACAACACCGTATGTATTTTCGGTGCCGGCGCGCATATTTCTTTCCTGCGAGCCGCCATTGATGTAAGGAAGGATTTTTACGTTTTCATTAATATATAACAACCCCACGCCTTTAGGTCCATGGAATTTATGAGCTGCACCGGTAATGAAATGAACCGGTGTATTTCGGAGGTCAAATGGGAAATGACCAATAGTTTGTACGGTATCTGAGTGGAAAATTGCTCCATATAAAGTACACAATCTGCCTACAGCGTGTATGTCAGTGATGTTACCAATTTCGTTATTGGCATGCATGAGTGTGACCAGGCATTTCTCTTTTGATTCAGAAAGTATTTTTTCGAGATCATCAATATCGATATGTCCATTTGGCAACAACTTTAAGAAACTAAGTTTTGCTTCGCCCTTTTTATGTAAACTTTCTACCGTGTGTAATGTTGCGTGATGTTCGAGCGGGGAAGTAACAATATGTTTACATCCAAGATCCCTGATTGCCGCGATAATAGCTGTGTTGCTACTTTCGGTTCCTCCACTCGTAAAAAAGATCTCGGCCGGATGCGCATGCAAAATTTTTGCGACTGTTTTTCTTGCGGTCTCAATTCCCAGCCGGGTTTCTCTCCCATAGGAATAAATAGAGGAAGGGTTGCCAAATTTCTCGGTGAGATAAGGCATCATCGCTTCGAGCACCTGTGGATCGAGTGATGTTGTAGCTGCATTATCGAAATAAATCTTATGCATAAATAGAAGCGGCAAAGATAAAGATTTACGATGAACCTCACCCTCGTTACCTCTCTAAAGGAAAGGGATGCCCAGCATCGAACAGTGACCAGAAAATCTAGCGTGATTTAATCCTCTTTTCCGGGCGACATTTTACGTCAAAAGAGTTAATGAAGAAAGATTGAACTTGGCATCCTCTTCTTGAAGGAGGCACCAATGAGATCAAATAAACTCCTTAATATCCTGCATCAATCTCTGCGCAATATTATTCGCGGTGGTTTCAAAATTACTTTCCGCATAGATGCGGATGATGGGTTCAGTATTGGAAGTTCGAAGATGAACCCAGTCGTTGTCGAACTCAATCTTTAATCCGTCTTCCGTGTTGGCGGGCTGATTTTTATATTTTCTTTTGATCTTTTCAAAAATGTCGACAACGTTTACTCCATTCTGCAATTCAATCTTATTTTTTGAAATGAAGTAGTCAGGATACTTTGTCCTGAATGATCTGATTCCATTCTTATGCTGTGCAAGCGCGCTCAGAAAAAGTCCGATTCCAATCAATGCATCGCGACCATAGTGAAAATCGGGAACAATAATTCCCCCGTTTCCTTCGCCACCAATGACTGCATTCATTTCTTTCATCTTTATTACCACATTGACTTCGCCGACCGCAGAAGGATAATATTGCCCGCCATGCTTGAGTGTGATTTCTTTTAATGCCTTTGTACTGCTCATGTTGCTGACTGTATCTCCCGGTTTTTTCCCGAGTACATAGTCAGCAACTGCCACCAATGTATACTCTTCGCCAAACATACTTCCATCTTCACAAACAAAACACAAGCGATCGACATCAGGATCGACCGCGATCCCGAGATCTGCTTTCATTTTAACGACTGCAGAACTCAACGCTGAAAGATTTTCCGGAAGGGGCTCGGGATTGTGTGCAAATTTTCCATTTACATCACCATTCAATATAATGGCTTCACCGGCTCCAAGCTCCTTTAGTAAATCCGGCAGAACTAAAGCACCGGTAGAATTGATTGTATCAATAACAATCCTAAAATGCTTTTGGCGTATTCCGGCCACATCAACCAACGGATGATTGACTACGGCATCAACGTGTTTTTGTAAATATGAATTATTTACTGAGTAGTTTCCTAATTTATCAACAGAAGCAAAAACAAAATTTTCATTCTTTGCTTTTTCCAAAATGGTAGCGCCATCCTGTGCACTGATAAATTCACCTCTTTCGTTTAGCAACTTCAACGCATTCCATTCAACCGGATTGTGGCTTGCTGTAATGACAATACCGCCACCAGCCTGTTCCCATATTACCCCAAGTTCGACAGTCGGTGTTGTTGACAACCCGAGATCAACGACATCTAGTCCAAGTCCGGTTAATGTGCTTACAACAAGATTGCGAATCATTTCGCCACTGACTCGTCCATCGCGACCAATTACAATTTTTTTCCCTTTATTTCTTTCCTTTATCCAGCTACCGTATGCTGAAGTAAATTTGATAATATCGAGTGGAGACAAATTTTCACCGGGTCGACCGCCTATTGTTCCCCTGATTCCAGAAATACTCTTAATCAATGCCACTGCTGTGAAGGTTTATATGAAGTGCAAAAATAACCATGATTGTGATGATTGAAAGGGCCGGGCCAAAAAATATAAGTCTTCTTATAACAATCTTTTCTGAACATCGTACATCCGGTTCTCCTACATTTGACAAAATTTTAAGGCATGACGCTGCCCGCCAACTGGTTCCGGGAATGGTTCAATTCTCCTTATTATCACCAACTTTATTTTGAGCATAACGAAAAAGAAGCGAGACTGTTCATTGACCGCCTGCTCAATTACTTGGTGCCCGAACCTGGTTCATTGATGCTCGATGTGGCCTGTGGAAGAGGACGACATGCCAGGGTTCTGGCTGACAAAGGTTTTGATGTAACCGGAATTGATATTGCCCCAGACAGTATCACTTTTGCAAAACAATTTGAGAATGAATATTTGCACTTTTTTGAGCACGATATGAGGTTACCATTCTGGATCAACTATTTCAATTACGCCTTTAATTTTTTTACAAGCTTCGGATATTTTAAATCGTACCGGGAAAATCAGAATGCCATCCGCACAATAGCCCAATCCCTAAAAAAAGGTGGGATCGTGATGATAGATTATCTTAATACCCGTTATGCAGAAGACCATTTCATTCATAAATCGCAGAAAGAAATTAATGGCGTAACCTACCTCCTTACAAAATGGTACGACGAATCACATTTCTTTAAAAGGGTTGTGATTGAAGACGAGAATAGAAAAGAGCCATTGGAATACGTCGAAAGAGTAGCAAAATATTCATTGGGAGATTTCAACGAAATGTTTTCCTTTCACCAACTTCAAATGCAGGATGTCTACGGAGATTATGATTTAAATCCATATCATGTAAAGAATTCCCCGCGATTGATTATGATTGCAAGAAAGAGCGACTAAAGAGCGCATTGACCGTGGGCAGTAGGCAGACATGATGGCAACTTTCATTTGACTCTGTCTACGGCCAACTGTTACCTACCAACTACTTTTTACTTTTTACGAAGTCGATAAACTGATCAAACAAATACCTGCTGTCATGTGGACCAGGTGTTGACTCCGGGTGATATTGTACAGAGAACGCTGGTTTGTCTTTCATGCGAATTCCTTCGATGGAATCGTCATTGAGATTGACATGTGTTACTTCGATATTTGATTTTTTCTTCACTGATTCGGGATCGACGCCGAAGCCGTGATTTTGCGTAGTGATTTCACATTTTCCCGTAACCAAGTTTTTAACTGGGTGATTTAGTCCGCGATGACCGTGATGCATTTTAAATGTAGGAATATCATTTGCCAAAGCAAGCAATTGGTGTCCCAGGCAAATTCCAAATAGTGGTTTGTCTTCTTTCAAAATATCCTTGACAGTATCGATTGCATAACCCATGGCAGCAGGGTCGCCGGGGCCATTTGAAATAAAATATCCGTCAGGGTTAAACTCTTTGAGTTTTGCGGAAGTAGTTTTAGCCGGATAAACTTTTATAAAAGCACCGCGATCTACCATGCATTTGAGAATATGTTGTTTGATACCATAATCGAGCACAGCAATTCTGACATCTGCATTTGGATCACCCATTTCATATTCCTTTTCGGTGCTCACCTTTGATGCCAGCTCCAATCCATCCATAGAAGGTGTTTTTGCTAATTCTTTTTTGAGTTCCCCGATATCTGTTATTTCGGACGAAATGATACAATTCATTGCTCCCTTCACACGTACGTGTGTAACCAGCGACCTCGTGTCGACTCCTTCGATGCAAACAATATTATTTGCTTTGAGGTAATCGTCAAGCGAACCTTTCGCTTGTTTGCGGGAAAATTGTTCTTCGAGATTGCGGCAAATGAGTCCACGGATCTTCACGCCAGAAGATTCTACTTCATCTTCTTTTACTCCATAGTTACCGATATGAACAGCATTCATGATCAATACTTGTCCATAATAACTCGGATCAGTAAATACCTCCTGGTATCCGGTCATCCCCGTATTGAAGCAAATTTCACCTGTTGTTGTTCCTTCTTTCCCAAATAATTTACCGTAGTGAATGGTACCGTCTTCCAGTAAAAGGATCGCTTGTTTTTGCGTCATAATCAAACAGAGTTTCTAAAGTTTTGCAAAGAAAAGAAATTCAAATTTTTTTGGGTCGATTAATTTTTCACAATTTATTCGCTGGGTCGGAGCTTTTCGAGGATGCCCTTTTCCAAAGTCTCTTTTCCAAAGTTTTAAACTTTGGAAAGTGTTAGCAAACTGCAATAAAAAAGGCAAGACCTGTAAAAGTCCTGCCTCTATATTGATAAACTGTTTCAAATTTATTCAGCTTCCTTTTTTTCTTTTTTTGGTGATTCAGCTTCTGTTTCGACTGTTTCTGCTGCGCCAGCGGCTTTTTTACCTTTTCCACTGCGACGTGTTCTCTTCGTTGCCTCTTTTGCTTCACCCTTACCTTTTCCGTATACATCGTTGAAGTCTACCAACTCGATCATTGCTGTTTCAGCATTATCTCCAACACGGATGCCGAGCTTAATAATGCGTGTATAACCGCCGGGACGACCCGCGATCTTCTCCGCCACTCCTCCAAATAATTCGTTTATCGCTTCCTTATCCTGCAGGTAACTGAATACAACACGACGTTGATGAGTTGTATTTTGTTTTGCTTTGGTGATCAGCGGCTCCACGTATACTCTTAGTGCCTTAGCCTTAGCCAACGTGGTAACGATGCGCTTGTGCTGGATCAGCTGACAAGCCAAATTGCTCAGCAACGCCCTTCGGTGCGATGCTGTTCTGCTTAAATTTTTAATTTTGTCTCCGTGACGCATGACGTTTTAATTTGCGAATTGCATCTGCAATTCATAGCCTTGTACCGTGTCAGGAATTACAAGACCGTGTTATAAATAATGCCGGGCCTAGTTGCGGCCGGCACATGAATTACTCATCATCCAATTTCAACTTGCTCAGGTCCATTCCAAAGTGCAAACCTCTTTCGCCCAAAACCTGCTCGATTTCTGCCAGCGATTTTTGTCCGAAGTTGCGGAATTTCATCAGGTCCTCCTGCTCATAGGTAACCAACTCGCTAAGGCTGTTGATTTTTGCAGCCTTCAGGCAGTTGAATGCACGCACTGAAAGATCGAGGTCTTCCAACGGTGTTTTCAGGACCTTGCGCAATTGCAATGTTTGTTCGTCAACCAGGTCTTCTTTCTTTTCTTCCTTATTATCAAACGTGATGTTTTCATCCGTAATGATCATCAGGTGTTGGATAAGAATACGTGAAGCCTGCTTAACTGCTTCTTCCGGGTGGATAGTACCATCAGTACCTACTTCCATCAATAATTTTTCGAAATCCGTGCGTTGTTCAACACGCGTATTTTCGATTGAATATTTTACGTTTTTGATGGGAGTAAAGATTGCGTCAGTCGGGATATAACCGAATGGAGCATCCTTTGGCTTATTATCTTCCGCAGGAATGTAACCGCGACCTTTCCCAATCGTGATTTCAATATCCAGTTTTGCAGAAGGGTCCATTGTACAGATCAGTAAATTCGGATTCATTACTTCAAAGCTTGGAGTAGCTTCTCCGATGTTTCCTGCTGTAAATTCAGTTTTGTTTTTCAGGCTGAGATTGATTTTTTCCTGTGACACTTCATGTTCAACCTTCTTCTTAAATCTCACTTGTTTCAGGTTCAAAATAATTTCTACCACGTCTTCGGTTACTCCTTTCAATGTAGCGAATTCGTGATCCGCACCTTCGATTTTTACGCCGATGATTGCGTATCCTTCCAAAGAGTTCAGCAATACTCTGCGCAAAGCATTACCGATGGTTACACCGTAACCGGGCTCTAACGGACGGAATTCAAATTGTGCTTCAAAATCAGTTGCTTTCTGCAATATGATTTTGTCTGGTTTCTGGAAATTTAAAATGGCCATATTTAAATTTTCGATTTACGTTTTTAATGATTTTCCGGACTATTTATCCAGAAAATTTTATTTACTGTACAACTCAACAATCAACTGCTCCTTAATGTTCTCAGGAACACTTTCACGCTCAGGATAAGCGATAAAAGTTCCTTTGAATTCGCCTTCGCTCCAATCCAGCCAGTTGAATTTATTATTCTTCCCCTTCATCAAACTTGTAATTCCCGTATTTCCCTGAGTTGAATCCTTTAGTGAAATAGTATCTCCAGGTTTCAATTGGAAAGAAGGAACATTCACGATATCTCCATTTACGAGGATATGTTTGTGCGTAACGAGCTGTCTTGCACCAGGACGAGAAGGAGAAATCCCTAAGCGAAAAACAGTATTATCAAGTCTTGCTTCAAGCAACCGGATGAGGTTTTCACCAGTTACACCTTTTCTGCGGGATGCTTCTTCAAAAGTTTTGCGGAATTGGCGCTCGAGTACACCATAAGTGTATTTAGCCTTTTGCTTTTCTTTTAACTGCAATGCATATTCGCCCAAACTTTTGCGTTTGCGCGAAGCACCATGCTGCCCCGGAGGATTACTGTTTTTGTTTAAGTACTTACCATTTCCTAAAATGGGCTCACCAAAAATGCGGGAGATTTTGGTCTTTGGACCTCTGTAACGTGCCATAATTGTTTAGTCGATTTTTTAGTGACGATGGACGATCGGTAAAAATCTTAAAAATAAATCGTACATCCTGTTATTGATTTCCGATTGGTATCAAGGTGATCCGGATCAAATAAACAGATCCAAACAACCTTCAACCGGTGATTGCTTACACTCTTCTTTTTTTCGGGGGTCGGCAGCCATTGTGTGGCAACGGGGTTACGTCTTTAATCATCACCACTTCAATTCCTCCGTTGGAAATACCGCGGATGGCGCTTTCTCTTCCTGAACCAGGACCTTTTACATATACGTCCACCTTCTTCAATCCGGCTTCTACGGCTGTCTTTGATGCATCAGCTGCTGCCATTTGTGCCGCATATGGTGTATTCTTCTTTGAACCCTTGAAACCCATCTTACCGGCGCTGCTCCATGAGATGATTTGTCCGTTCTTGTTGGTAATGCTGATAATAATATTGTTGAAGCTTGCCGTGATATGTGCATCGCCGTACGCATCAACCTTTACAATTCTTTTTTTTGCCGCAGCTTTAGCGCTGGGTACTTGTGCTTTTGCCATAATTTGTCAACAGGTAATCTTTGTTATTAAATTTCTTTCGCATTATGCGAGAGAATCGGATCAACCCTCCACCTGCACCTGGTTTCCGTAATCGATCCATTTTATTTCGTGGTGCAATTAAAGACTATTTCTTCGGCGCTTTCTTCTTACCGGCTACTGTTCTACGTTTTCCTTTTCTGGTACGGCTGTTTGTACGTGTACGCTGACCACGAACAGGAAGACCTTTACGGTGACGAACACCACGATAGCAGGCGATATCGAGCAAACGCTTAATGCTCATTTGAACTTCAGAACGAAGAGCACCTTCCACTTTCAGTTCATTGGTGATGATGTTACGAATAGCATTCAGTTCATCATCATTCCACTGACTTACTTTTTTATCATAGCTGATGTTTGCCTTATCCAGGATATATTGAGCAGTAGAACGCCCAATTCCGAAAATATAGGTCAGCCCTATTTCACCGCGCTTGTTTTTTGGTAAATCTACACCGGCAATACGTGCCATATTTCAATTATAGTTTATTATGAGATTGAGTTTGCAATATTATCCCTGTCTTTGTTTGAAGCGGGGATTCTTTTTGTTGATTACATACAATCTCCCTTTTCTTCTTACAATTTTGCAATCTGCACTACGTTTTTTTATGGATGCCCTGACTTTCATTTTATTCAGCGTTTGTCTATCGGCGTTAGCCTCCAGCGTTAATTATTTGTATCTGAAAATGATCCGACCCCTTGTCAAATCGTATGGGCTCATCTCAACTCCTACTTTATCCCCGGGCAGGATCCTGATATAGTGCATTCTCATTTTTCCAGAGATGGTTGCCAGTATTTCATGCCCGTTTTCAAGTTTAACTTTGAACATTGCATTCGATAAGGCTTCTACAATCGTACCATCTTGTTTAATAAGTGCTTGTTTAGCCATACAATTTTGGGAGCGCAAAGATAGGTATAAGTGCCGAAACAATAAAATTTCCCCTAAAAAATGTCTTTTTAGATCAATAAGGCTGTCTGGCGACGGCAATCCCGGTAAAAACTTCAAAATTAAAGGTTGAGGCGCAAATTGGCGCACTCGCCGGCCTGTTTTTTCTGCTACCCCGGACTTATCCTTAGGCAGTCTTATACGAGTCCTATACCAGTCCTGTGGCTAGCTTATGGTTAACCTATGCTATTCAACCGGTTTTTGGTCAATTCCGGTCAGCGGGTCAACTCTACTTTTGTCATTTGCCGGTAGTGATTCTGAAGCTCATGAACGCTAACGGGGTGGTTCATGTGCCGGCGGTCTTCCCGGTACCACATTTCAAAATCTGAATAACTATCTTTCTTGGGAAGAAGTATCCTGAACGGACCGCGCATGTACTTGACCGTATTATCTGCGTTTTCTACTTTTTCGAAATGGAATTTTTTAAGTTGACCGTCATCAAGCGGAATCGGGTACAATTGGTCCGGCGTGAACCAGAAGTCCTGTACATCGGTTTTTACGCAAACTTCCTTGTCTTCATGATTAAGTTCCGTGACTTCACCTTCTACTCGTTGTCCTTCGTTATCGACCATCACGATATCACCGACCTTGATTTCGTTAAATTTGATCATATAGCATTTCGTTTTTGATAAGTGAATTTAAAAAAAAATCTTGATCAAATGTGATGAATGAATGTGAAAATGTGGAAATACGGGGCTGCGAAGAGATATAGATAATACATTCAATATTCATATGAAATCCGAACCTCATTTTCACATTTCCACATTTCCACATTCATTCATCACATTCATCACATTTCTTACCTATTCCGCCCAACTCATAATATAATTCGGATTTTCGATGGCGAGCGCTTCTTTAGTCAGCATCAACGGGTGGAAAGTATCAATCATCACCGCCAATTCTTTTGTCTCCTTTGCCCCGATACTTTTTTCAACGGCGCCCGGATGAGGGCCGTGCGGAATTCCCCCGGGATGCAGCGTGATCATTCCCCGGGTCACATTCTTGCGGCTCATGAAATCACCATCGACGTAATATATTAATTCATCACTATCGATATTGCTGTGATTGTATGGAGCTGGAATTGCAAGCGGGTGATAATCGAACAGGCGCGGAACAAACGAGCAAACGACATAATTATTTCCCTCAAAAGTCTGGTGAACCGGTGGCGGCTGATGAACACGCCCAGTTATCGGTTCAAAATCATGGATGGAAAATGCGAACGGGTAACAACAACCATCCCAACCTACCACATCAAATGGATGGTGACCGTAGTGAATACCATATAGATTACCCTTCTTTTTTGCTTTGATCAGGAAGTCGCCTTTTTCATCAATCGTAATTAAATCTTTTGGCGGACGAATATCGCGCTCACAATATGGAGAATGCTCCAGCAACTGCCCGTATTTACTTAGATATTTTTTCGGAAACCGGATCGGACTAAACGATTCGACAATCAATAAACGATTGTTGAAATCATTGAACTGAATCTGGTAGATTGTCCCGCGAGGAACAACGAGATAGTCGCCATAACCAAATGCTACGTTTCCATAATTTGTTTTCAATATGCCTGATCCCTCATGGATAAATATCAGTTCGTCCGCATCCGCGTTCTTGTAAAAAAAATCATTCATGCTTTCCTGCGGAGCGGCGAGCACAATATGAACATCATTGTTCACTAGTATTGGTTTGCGGCTTTCCAGGTAATCTTTCTGCGGTTTGATATTAAATCCGTCAAAGCTCCGGTGCTTTAGCATTTTTTCTTCTGCAATGGCGGGTGTCATATCGACTTCATGATCTGCGTTGATGATTTCGGTTGGAGGATGACAATGATATTGTAATGAATAGTCGTTGGAGAAACCTTCCGTAGAAAATAATTCCTCCGCATACAAGCTCCCATCCTTTTTGCGGAATTGTGTATGACGTTTGTGTGGGATTGATCCCAATGTATAATAGTAAGACATAAATTAAATGTGAAAGTGTGAAAATGTAATCCCTGAATGAAAATAATAAATAAAAACGGAGAATTACTTTTGCAATTCAATCGAAAGCATCAGGAAATAATATTTCCATTTTCGTTTATCGATCCAATATGTGAAGTTTCTGTGAAAAGGCATATAGCATCGTTATTACAAAGTTAGTTGTCAGATTTCGGATTTAAATAATTTTTATTTCAACTTTAAAAGAATCAATTCGATAAAATTTTTGTTAGTGAATACACAAAATTATTTGACATATGGCAATATTGGAATCATTGTCGACCGCCGGTTTGGTTGTCATTAAAAACAGGAAACTGTTATTGGCATTTAGTAAAAATAAAAATGCATGGTATTTGCCTGGAGGCAAAACAGATCCTGGAGAAACGAGTCGTAATGCGTTGGTGAGAGAGATCAATGAAGAATTGAACATTGTTGTCGACGCTGACGATCTTCGTTACTATACACATATCAGTGTGCAGGCCTTTGGTGAAAAAGTCAACACGATCATGGAGCAGGACTGCTTTCTGTATGATCTTCGCCAGGATCCGAAGCCTGCAGCGGAAATTGAAGGATTAAATTATTTTGATACAACCACATATTCAATCGAGCCCGCGCAGGTGCCAGGTGTAATAATGGTGATGCAGCAATTGAAACATGACGGCTTGATAGATTAATTATTTCAAGATGACCAGAATTGGATTAGTATCGGACACACATTACTATCTCGACGAAAATATTCTAAAATACTTTGTGCAATGCGATGAGATATGGCATGCGGGTGATTTTGGGGACGGGCAGATTGCCGAGAAACTAAAACAGGGTTTGCCAGGAAGCAAAGCGCACTTGTTCCGCGGCGTTTATGGAAATATCGACGGGTTCGATATTCGAAGTGAATACCCGGAAAAATTAATTTTTACCTGCGAGGATGTGAAAGTGATGATCAAACACATTGGAGGTCATCCGGGAAAATATGCGCCGGGAGTAAAAGACACTATTCAAAAGGAAAAAATAAAATTATTCATCAGCGGACACTCACATATTTTAAAAGTAATCTACGACGACAAACTACAGTGCTTGCATATGAATCCCGGTGCCGCCGGCAACCAGGGTTGGCATCTTGTGCGCACCGTAATTCGATTTAATATCGATGGAAATAATATCCGTGACTGCGAGGTCATTGAGCTGGGGAAGCGAGGGAAAGAAAGTTGAGAGTTGAAATAGCGGGCACGTAAATTGCACAAGACTGTCAAGTGCCCACTATCTCTGATGATACTTTACTAACTTTATAAAAACATTTTTTATGAGTGTAGGTTCCAAACATATCGCGACATTTTTATTAGGCGCTGCAGCTGCGCTCGCCGCTCAGAAATATATGTCAATGACTCCTGAAGAGAAAGAAAAACTCGCATCGAAATTAAAAGAAAAAGCCCACCAGTTTAAAGATGAGGCAGAAAATGCAGCAGATAAAGCAAAAGATTATTTTAATGAATTGAAAACTAAAGGTGGTGACGCTTTAAAAGAACACATGGCCGATGCGGAGAAGGTATTGCAAGGTTTGTTCGGTAAAAGCACGAAACAAAGTTGAATAGCTGAAATGTTGCCGATTGTCTGGCGAACGTTATTTCGAACGAGTTTCGTAACGTGCAGTTAGATTTCTCACGACGTGCTTCGTTGCGCTCAACAAGTTCGTTCGAAATGACGCCTGCCGGCTAACAATCAACTTATCAATCGTTCAACTCCTCATTTCACATCTCTTCGCACCATCGCTTTACTCTTTCCGTTTTGTCTGACTATCTCAAACCCGTTTTTTGTAAAGGTGGATAGCACACCAACCCACAGAAATGGTGGCGGCACTTTTTCATCATAAGGGATGACAGGATATGCTTCGAGTATGCGTATATTATTATTCCGGGCGTAGTTAATGGCTCCCCTGATCATAATTTGTGACACACCCATTCTCCTGAATTCTTTTTTAATAAATAAACAAGTAATTGACCACACGGGTTTGTCATCGATTCTTTTCAATGATCTGGCATTTTCAATTTTGATATAGTCTTCTCTTGGCGCAAGAGCCATCCAGCCGATTGCTTCATTTTCATACATCGCGATCAGGCCAGTCGGTTTCGATGATGACACAATGCCCTTCATCAATTTTTTATTTCCGTTCGGCTTGTTAGATTGAAATTCTTTATAAGGAAGACGAAACAACATACACCAACAATGACCACAGCCTCCCTTCTTACCCATCAAATCTTCAAACGACTTCCAATTCGTCTTCGTAAGGGGTTCGAGCTTTACCTGTCTGCCTGTAATTTTCATCTTCGCCATCCTTTAAATTAATGCAAATACGAAAAAAGAATCTTAGGAAACTTGCTCGATTTCACCAAGGTTCACTCTTATACTTGTTGTTTCCTTTGTTGTGTGGGGCTGACTTGAAATCGCTGCCGATAACCCGTTGCAAAATGTTCAATACTTTGAAAGCCTGACTCAAAGGCAATTTCGCTAACCGGTTTTATCGAATTAAGTAGTAAAAACTTTGCGTGCTGCAATCGAATGTTAAGAAGATACTTGTGCGGAGGTATGGCCATAACGGCCTTGAACAGTCGCGCAAAATGGAACGGACTGACGAAGCAATATTGCGACAACTGATTTAAAGAAATGTCTTCACTGAAATGCGCTTGCATATATTCCACAGCGCGTTCAATTGTTCCGAGATGAAGCTGTTTAAATTTGTCGGTCAATAAAGTCAACTCACTCGCTCCACCCATCGTTGTAAAAATTTTGTTGAGAAGCTCGATCACCATTTCATCTATCTGTAAACTGTCTGATGGACCGGATTGCACGCAGTGAATGATCCGCTGATGCAAATACTCAACTTCCATTGGAGATGCATGCATTACTGCGTGCAAATCGTCATTGAAAGAAACCAACCGGCTGAAGATTTATATTGCTCTTTAAGTAATTCCAAAAATGAGGGTTTGAACTCAAACACGACCGTAATATCCGGATGATTGTTTATATGTCTTGTCCTGTGTTCGTAACCGGGTTTAGAAAGCAGTATCCTTCCAACGTACATTTCAAAGTCGTTTTTGAAAACCTGGTATTCAAAAAAACCTTTTCGAATAAAAGAAATGCAAAAACTGTTATTATACTCGGGTTCACTCAATGAACAAATGGTACAATAACACTTATAATTTACAATCCGGTAAAAATCGGATTTGTACAACAATTGAATATCTGCCTCTAACATAGTAACAAATCTACCGATGATTTAAGTTATAAAATGAGCAAATTTTCGCAAGTCTTTCTCTCTTTAAATCCTGAAATTGCACACGAATTTATTATTTGAGCTATGCAAAAAGATAACAAATTGATCATCTTCCTCGCTTTCGCATCCGTGTATATCATTTGGGGATCGACATACCTGGCCATCCGGTTTGGATTAAAAGGACTATCACCATGGATCATGTGCACGTTCAGGTTTTTCGTGGCAGGGATTTTATTGCTTACCTGGTGTTTGTCGCAGGGAGAAAAATTTCCTTCAGTCGCTTCCATTCGTATTAATGGCTTATGCGGAATATTAATGTTATGCGGCGGCGTAGGCTCAGTATGTTGGGCGGAACAATTTATATCAAGTAGTCTCGCTGCGATCATCGTAACCGCTTTACCATTTTGGTTTGTAATCTTCGATCGAAAAAAGTGGTCGTTTTATTTTTCAAATAGGCTCATTATTGGCGGACTGCTCGTAGGATTTCTCGGTGTTGTCCTATTACTTGGATTCGGACATGGAAGCCAGGAAGCATCATACAAAGCAGGAAACGAATTGCCAGGTATATTGGTGATTCTATTTGGTGGAGTGTGCTGGGCATCGGGCTCGCTTTACTCAAAGTATCGCACGACAGGAAGTTCCATTTTGATGAATGGCGCACTACAGCTTTTTATTGCCGGAGCTTTTAGCGCGTTGATAGGCGTGATATTTGGTGAGTGGAAACATTTTCATTTTGCGAAGGTAACTTCATCTGCGTGGCTCGCTACTTTGTACCTGGTAACGATGGGTTCGATTGTGGCGTTTGTTTCATACCTGTTTTTGTTGAAAGTGCGGCCGGCTGCACAAGTCAGCACCTATGTGTATGTAAACCCGGTAGTGGCTTTATTCCTGGGTGCACTGATGGCCGGCGAAAAAATCACTGGGATTAAAGTGATCGCATTACTTGTAATTCTTTGTGGCGTGTTGCTTGTAAATATTCCATCTTACAAAACATCTCCCGAACATGCATAGCCGAAAATGCTGTTAATTTTTATTAATCTAAACTTATTGAATATGATCACTCGCATATGGCATGGAAGAACAAAGAAGTCAGATGCCGTGAAATACCGGGAATTTGTAATCGAAACAGGAATCTCGGACTATAAAAGTGTAAATGGAAATCTTGGAGCACAGATCTGGCAAAGGGATGAAGGCGATATCACCCATATCTGCACTGTTTCGTGGTGGAGGGATTACGAAAGCATTAAGGCGTTTGCTGGCGAAGATTATGAAAAGGCTAAGTATTACGAGGAGGATAAGAGGTACTTGTTAGAATTTGAACCAAAGGTGATGCACTATGAAACCTTTGATTTCGCTTTCCCGAGTAAGTGACGGGAATTGTCAGTTAAATTTTAGAAACAAATAATCAATAAGCAAGTTGCGTGCAACTTCTTGCCGCAACAACTTAAATATTAATTATTTCCTTTTGATTATTGATTATTTGACTCTAACTCCAAATGACAATTCGCTTCAACTACGTATTAAGATAGTCCGCAAAACTTACATCCCCGGAAGCAAAGGTCTTCCGACCACTTCACGGAATGGCCAGGGAATGCCAATCAGAATTAAAACAAGAGCTATTGTAAAGAATATAAACGCCTTTCTAAATTTAACCTCATCACTCACTTGTTTTTTTGCCATTCCATAAGCGATCGTTACAAAAATAATGGCGATGATCATTGTAGTCGGATGTTCAATCCAAAAGAAACGATAGAATTTGTCCTTCATCACACTTGTTCCTACTGGCAGTGTTGTTGTGAAAATTCCATATCTACCAAAAAACACTTGTACCAGGCCGAGTAGTAAAGTCAGATGGGAAAAGATCAGTGTTAAGAGCCATGTTCGTCGATCGGAGTTGGTAAATATCTTTTTATTTTTCCAACCCGAATAACTTTTGACAATTGACCAGATCAAAAATAGCAGAATGAGCCACCGCAATATATTATGAAGATGAACAAGACCAGTTTGCATATATGTGTATTTTAATTTTGAACAAAGCTAATCATTGCACACATTCAAATGCGCGGGTACCACTTGATGTCATCGAAATATCAGCGAATTAATCGGCCCAATCAGCAATAAACACATTGGTATCATGACCACCGCCATTATTCCTGTTGCTACTGAACACAATCTTTTTCCCATCGGTAGTGAACATAGGGAACGCATCAAATCCTTTGTCGCGACTGATCTTCTCCAACGAAGTGCCATCTGTGTTCAACGTGTACATATTAAATGGAAAGCCTCGTTTGTATTCGTGATTACTACAAAAAATAATTTTACTTGATCCGGGAATAAAATTCGGAGCCCAGTTCGCGTTTCCATAGTTGGTGATTTGTTTTGCGTTGCTGCCGTCGGCATTGGCAATCCAAACTTCCATCCTAGTAGGGGCGACCAGATTTTCCTTCAATAAATTTTTGTATTCGTCAATTTCTTCCGGTGTCGTTGGCCGCGATGCGCGCCAGATTATCTTTTTCCCATCCGGGCTAAACCATGCACCGCCATCATATCCCAGCGAGTTTGTGATTCGTTTGACTTGGCGACTTTTCAAATCCATGATATAGAGATCAAGATCTCCGTCACGAACTGATGTAAAGATCATTTTGTTGCCATCTGGCGAAATGGTTGCTTCCGCGTCATAGCCCGGCGTTTTGGTTAATTGGTCCACAATCCTGCCATCTAAATCGGCCATGAAAATATCATAGCTTTCATATAACGGCCATATATACCTGTTGCCATATTTTGAACGGTCTGGCGGAGGTGGACAACTATCTGCGCCTAAATGAGTAGAAGAATAAATAATGTGACGCCCATCCTTCATAAAAAATCCGCAGGTCGTTCGTCCCTTTCCGCTGCTGATCATTTTATATTCGAATTTTTCGCCGGACTGAGGAACTTTTCCAATAAACATCTGATCGCATTTCAGTCCTTCACCAGGATTAGTCCGTTGAAATATAAGCCACTTACCATCACTACTGAAATAAGCTTCTGCATTATCGCCGCCGTATGTGAGTTGCTGAATATTTTTGAAATGTTTTTCTTCAGGATATAGAAGCGTGTCGGCAGCAGTTGAAGAAATATGTGCTGGATACATTCCTTTTTTGAAAGAAGAAGTTGCTAATAGAGTCATGCAAAGAATAGATATCGCAGATGCAAATTTTCTCATTACAGTTTTTTGTATGTCGCTGCAAAGTTGAGGCAACTGGAGATTAAAATTGTCAAAATATTGTCAAAAGCATCTTGCCGGAATCTGTTAGCTTTGCTGGATGAATAAATCGTTGTCGTTATATATATTCGCCTGCACTTATTTATTCTCTTTTTTGGTTTCGTGCGGCGGATCAGATAAGGCCAACCCAAATGAAGAATCGAATGTTTTGAGTCAGCCTTTTTTGAAAGCCATCAACGATAGTATAAAACAATTTCCCCGCAATGCTGATTTGTATTCACGACGCGCGGTTTTACTTTCAAGAACTGATGCCCACGAGGTAGCAAATGCGGATTACAAGAAAGCCTGGGAGTTAAATCCAACAAAAGAAAGCGCTTTAGGATATGCGGCCAACCTGGGAATT
>Ga0163162_10000524_pt1 | contig 35554 bp, 29 predicted proteins | sample S55metaG_FD_115310 | JGI IMG/M metagenome (GOLD analysis project Ga0163162, IMG submission 115310) | Switchgrass rhizosphere microbial communities from Kellogg Biological Station, Michigan, USA - S5-5 metaG | ecosystem: Host-associated > Plants > Roots > Rhizosphere > Soil | place: USA... | reverse complement strand
CATTGACGTCGATTGCAAATCTTGCTTTAGCCCGGATGAAATCGTATTCGCCACTGATATCATGGTAAGTTTTCAATAATGAAGCATGTACCGACAACTTTGAGGTTAGCTCCCGCAAGATGCGCGTCACTTCCCGGCTTTCTGCATGTTCCAGTGAAAATATTTCGTTGTTGAGCTCAATTGTTTCTTCGGGTTCAACGAATGCGGTTTTCCTGGTATCGCTTTCACCGTGCAGAATTCCCTTTACCTGTCTCTTATGTTCAGCAAACACGGCAACCACTCTCCTGCTATTTAGAAATGCTTCTTCGATATCGGCGACATAGCCAGACTTGTTCAACTTCGCCAAAATCCTGTCAAACACCCGCCGGAGCTCGTTTCGTTTGCGGAACAAACTCATGCGGATGGAAGCCAGCTCCTCGGATGCATCATCTTTCACAACCCCGTTTTCATCAAGAATTTCATCGATCCACTCAATGATCTTTTTCTCATAATAAGTATCGGCAATTACTTTTGATAATGCCGGGTATGCAATTCTTCTTTCGTTGTCAAACCAATGAAATATTTGCCGGATGCTTTCGGCAAGTTTGCGAAGTTGAATAAATTGATCCCCTGTTAAAATTGCACCTGGTATACCCAATAGTTTGATTTCTTTGGAAAGGTTCAATGCATCGTTGTTGGGGAAATATTGCGCCTGCTGCAAGAGCAACTTAAACTCGTTAGCCTGCTGAAGTTCCAACTCAATGTATTCCCTGCGTGTGTGTATTCGTAGGTCTTCCGCCTTCGTCTTTGCATATTCAGTTCTGCAATGTGCCGCCAATAATGCTTCAATCTTGTCGAACTCTAGTTGTACCAACGCGGATTCTGGGAAATACTTCATAAGATGTGCGCCTAAACTTTTATTTGTAAAGATAAGCGGAAAAAATTCTGGGGACCATGCCGATCGCATGACAATTTCGGGACTTCATAAGAAGAAAACCGAGTACCTCATTTTCCCGTATATAATATTTCTCGAAGCAATTTTTGAGGTCAGATGTTCTGTTAACGAACTTTTAAAACCAACGAAATGTCGTGAATCTTACCCAAAACTGCTCATGTTCAAGCTAACTTGCACCAACAGTTTTAGATCACGATTTTGAGCAGCCTGACCGGAGTTGAATGCGGAACTTTTCTTTAATTAAATTGTTAAAATAAATAGATGAAATCTATGAATCTTATTGCCATCGTGCTCTCGTATGCAATGTTCGCCGGTTTTTGCACGGAATCATCATCACAACATATCAATATGAATGAAACAAAAATCCCGGCCGGCCTGAAAACCGACACGGCGACATTTGCCACAGGATGTTTCTGGTGTACTGAAGCGATTTTCCAGGAATTAAAAGGCGTCTTAAAGGTAACGTCGGGTTATTCAGGCGGAACGACGGCCAATCCGAGTTATGAAGAAGTATGTACTGGCGCAACGGGTCATGCAGAGTGCCTCCAAATTATCTATGATCCATCAGTGATCACCTATGATGAATTGCTGGAAGTATTTTGGGAATCTCACGATCCGACCACGCTCAATCGCCAGGGGAATGATGTCGGCACACAATATCGTAGCGCCATTTTTTATCATGATGCTACGCAGAAACAGAAAGCCGAACATTACAAGGGAGAGTTGAGTAAAGCAGGCGCGTATAGTAACCCGATCGTGACAGAAATCACTCCCTTTTCGAAATTCTATCCAGCTGAAGATTATCACCAGAACTACTACAACACGCACGGCTCGCAGCCATACTGCAGTTTCGTGATTCGTCCGAAAGTAGAAAAGTTTGAAAAAGTATTTAAGGATAAGTTAAAGGCGAAGGAAGCAAAGTAGTTGAGGGGTTGAGATTGAGGTTGAGTTCAACTTCTCAACCTCAACCTTAACCTCTACTTTCTCACTCTCCGAAGCTCTAGCAGATTCAACCCATTTGGTTGAAAACCCTGCACCGATGTATTGACGAGATGAATTACTTCATCATACCACAGCGGCACAATAGGCGCATCATTAATCATCATCTGATCCATTTCTTGGTAAAGTTTTTTTCGAAGTGTATCATTGTTTTCGATTAATGACTGCTCATATAATTTGTCAAATGCGGGATTATTATAACGTGTGTAGTTCGGAGGCGCGGGATTTTTTGAATAAAAAACACTCAGATAGTTTTCGGCGTCCGGGTAATCCGCAATCCAGCTTCCACGAAAAAATAATGCCTGCGATTTTGCTGTTTCTTCTAACAGCAAATTTTTTTGTATCACCTCGATCCTCACTTTGATTCCTAATTCCTCTAATTCCTTGGCAATAAAATTGCCGAGATCAGCATATATGTCGATTGTTAACAATTTGATTTCAGGTAAGCCATTCCCATCGGGATATCCAGCTTCGGTTAACAGTTGCCGTGATTTCGACGGATTATATGAATAGCCTTTGACTACTGACGAGTCGAATGAAGGCAATCCTGCAGGAACGAAGCCACTTTCAGCTGGTATTCCTATCGAGTTACGCAAATACATCATCATTTTTTGGCGATCGAATCCGTAATTGATTGCCTGGCGGATTTTTTTCAAACGAAGGGGCGAATGTTTTACCAAATCATTGGATGAGTCAACCAAAATACCCAGGTACTCGGTATTCAGGTATGGATGTTTCGACAAAATTATTTTTCCAATCCAGTCTTTTTTCAATTCTCCTTTTTTATTTAATACTTCGTCTTTAAAAGAAGCATCGATATCATTTGTAAAATCAAGTTGACCCTGCCGAAACAATAAGAACTCAGTCGCCTTATTATCAAAAAAACTGATTTTGATTGCATCGAGATAAGGAAGTCTTGTTCCCGCGCTGTCCTTTTCAAAATAACTTTCATTCTTCAATAAAATCATATCCTGTCCTTCTTCCCAGGATTTGAATTGAAAGGGTCCTGTTCCGCAGGGGTGACTGCGAAAATCTTTTCCCCATTTTTCGACGACTTCTCTGGGCACTATCGAACAATACTGCATGCTGAGCAATCCCAATATCGGGTTGAATGGCCTGATCAATTTTAGTTGGAATGTAGAATCATTGATTGCACGAAATGGATCCGTTGGATCGATTCGATTATTAAATATCCATGCACCGCTGCTTGCCGTTGATTTATCAATGATGCGATTGAAGCTGTACACGACATCAGTTGCGGTCATTCTTCTTCCTTTGCTACCTGGAAACGCATCATTATCGTGAAAGAAAACATCGGTCCGCAAGTGAAATACATATGTGAGTCGATCTGCGGTCACGTCCCACCGTTGTGCAATCGAAGGAACAATATTGAGATTGCTATCGGTCTCGACAATCGTATTAAAGATCTGGTGAACCGGCCAAATAATGGATTGATTTTTGGCGAATGCCGGATCAAGAGTCGGAATACCTGTATCAGCATTATAACGAAACACTTTTTTAGAGCGATCCGTTCTTGTTGTGCAACCATAGATAAAAAATATGAGCAGGAAACCGCTTATACATTTTGTGATCACGAAGCTGATTGTTTGTTTATCTTTATTTGAATGCTGAATGCGTTGCGCAGAACGCTTGACGCACGCAACCCAATGCGTTTAACGTTGGGCGTCTGCATAAAAGTAAATCTAGTAAATGAAACCCAGAGTCATTTCCATTTTTATTTTGTTGGCGTTTATTGGGAATTCCTGCTCATCACAAGCATATAGGACAAAACAGAGCTTTACACACGATGACACTTTAAGAGGAACCGTGACGCGCGAGCGCGCGTGGTGGGATGTCGTATATTATGACGTGCATATCAAGCCCGATTATGAAAAGAAATTCCTTTCAGGTTCTATCGATATAAAATTTAAAGCATTGAGCGCGGGAACGATAATGCAGATCGATTTACAGGAACCCATGCAGATAAAAGATATAAGTTGGAACAATGAGCCGTTAAAATACAGGAGAAACAACGATGTGTTTTTAATTGAATTTCCCTCTCAGCCGCCTAGCCCTTCGGTTCAGACTCTTCATATCAACTATGATGGATATCCGCTCGTTGCAAAACAGCCACCGTGGGACAATGGCTGGATATTTACAAAAGACAAAGAAGGTCGGCCATGGATGACCGTTACATGTGAAGGTCTCGGAGCCAGTTCATGGTTTCCCTGCAAAGATTATTTAGGAGATGAACCTGACGACGGTGCATCCTTATATATAACGGTGCCGGATACCCTGATTGGGATTGGGAATGGAAGGTTGAAAGAAAAAGTATCGAATGGCGATGGAACAACGACGTATCATTGGGAAGTTGTCAATCCTATCAATAACTATAATATCATTCCTTATATCGGTAAGTATGACACCTGGCACAGCACCTACGAAGGAGAAAAAGGAAAGTTGGATTGTGATTATTGGGTGATAGATTATAATGTTGACAAATCACGCATCGAGTTTAAGGAAGTTGATTCGATGCTCAAATGTTTTGAATATTGGTTCGGTCCATTTCCGTTTTATGAAGACGGATATAAACTGGTTGAAGCACCACATTTGGGAATGGAACATCAGAGCGCGATTGCCTATGGAAACAACTTCAAAAAAGGATATGCTGGGCGAGACGTATCCGAATCAGGATGGGGATTGAAATGGGATTTTATTATTATTCATGAAAGCGGACATGAATGGTTTGGGAATAATATCACATGCAAGGATATCGCCGACGAATGGATACACGAGGGATTTACCTGTTACAGCGAAACCCTTTATACCGGTTACTATTTTGGAAAAGAAGCGGGTAATGACTACAACATTGGTCAAAGAAAACAAATAGAAAACAACCACCCGATTATTCGTCCATATGGAGTCAACAAAGGGCCGGCTGATAATGACGAATATTACAAGGCGAGCAATATGATTCACGCAATCCGCCAAATAATCAATAATGATGCAATTTTTCGAGAGATCCTGCGTGGACTTAATAAAACTTTTTATCATCAAACAGTAACAACGAAGCAAGTCGAAGATTATATCAGCAAGACATCTAAAATAAATTTTTCAAAAGTATTCGATCAATACCTGCGAACCATTCAAATTCCGCTGCTTGAATATAAAATTAATGGCCACACGCTCTCCTACCGGTGGACGAATTGCATAAGAGGCTTCAATATGCCGTTGAAGATCCATTTCAAAGAAACGCGCTGGATCAAACCCACAGAAAAATGGCAAATTTTATCATTATACCCGGAAGGTGACAACAGGTTTTCCGTGGATCGGAATTTTTATATACGAACTGATGAAAAGTGAATCGCGGATTTGCGGATTTTACCTGATTTCGCGGATTCTTCGGTTGAACCAATTGTTTTTATATTGAGAAGTCTTGTTTCAAGCCGAAGAGCCTTCGAACAATCAATGGATGATAATCAGTGTCCAACCGAAGAATCCGCGAAATCCAATAAAATCCGCTAATCCGCGATTATCTTTGTGCCGAACATCATTTCCTTACATGAGTAGTATCCGGCGGCAAAGCATTATTTCTTCGGGCATCGTTTATTTCGGCTTTGTATTGGGTTTTATTAATATCTATCTTTTTACGAGAGAAGGCGGGTTTACAACTGAGCAGTATGGACTGACCGGGACATTTGTTGCGATTGCCAACATCATGTATTCATTCGCAAACCTGGGAATGCAGGCCTATATCTTTAAATTTTATCCGTACTACAAAGACAATTTGGATACAGATAAAAATGATATGATGACCTGGGCGCTGTTAATTAGTTTATTCGGTTTCATGTTGGTTATGATTTCGGGTGTTGTATTTAAAAACTTTGTAATCCGGAAATTTGGAGAACACTCTTCTCAGTTAATCAACTATTATTATTTAGTCTTCCCATTTGGTTTCGGATTAACAATGTATACATTGCTCGAAGCGTTCGCATGGCACCTGCGAAAATCCATTCTGACAAATTATATGCGTGAAGTGCAATTTCGTCTATTCACGTTATTTCTTATCGTATTATCATTCGTGGGAATAATAAAAAGTTTTGATCTTTTCATAAAACTGTTTGCATTCGAATATATTTTGCTCGCAATGATACTTGCTGGTTACCTGATCTGGAAAAAAGAGCTGCATTTTACTTTTCGTATTTCACGTGTCACGAAGAAGTATCGAAAAAGAATAATTGCGATGACCAGTTTCGTTTGGGCTGGATTTCTCATTCATACGATCGCCAATTTCTTTGGTGTATTGGTTATTGCAGCGGTCATGCCGTCCGGATTGGCATATGTAGGAATTTTTACGTTGGCACAAAATATTGCGAGCGTAATTCAGGCGCCTCAACGTGTAATCATATCAACTTCGCTCGGGCCCCTATCTAGAGCCTGGAAAGATAAGGACCTTGACAAGATTCGTCGTGTGTACAGTCGCTCCTCAATCAACCAACTGGTTTTCGCTGCAGGCGTGTTCGTACTATTATGGATAAATTTTACGGATGGTGTATCCACTTTTCATTTGAAGAGCGCGTATTTCGAGGCGCGATATGTTTTTTTATTCATGGGACTAACCCGCGTTATTGACATGGGGACGGGCGTAAATTCACAGATCATCGGCACGTCGACTTTCTGGAGGTTTGAATTCATAACAGGTCTTGTTTTACTTTCACTCACCATTTTTCTTTCTTATTTTCTCACAAAACAAATTGGTGTTACCGGACCTGCCATTGCAGAGCTGATCGCATTGGCGATATATAACGGTATTCGTTATGTCTTTTTATTAAGAAGGTTCGACATGCAGCCTTTTTCTGAAAAGACTATTTATATCTTACTCTTGGCAACGATGGGGTATCTGGTGTGCCACTTTCTTTTTAAAAATCAACAAGGTTTCTTGGGGATACTTTTGCGAAGTGCTGTGTTTACCGTAATCTATCTGCCCGCAGTAATTTATCTGAAGATTTCTCCCGATATTTTGCCCGTGTGGCAGACCGTTAAAAAAAGATTGGGATTTAAGAATTTGAAAATGTGAAAATGAATCGCGGATTTCGCGGATTTGAGCGGATTTCGCGGATCCTACAGTTGAAGATTAATTAACGACGTTAGCAGTTTTCACCGAAGAAAGAATCAATATTCAATAATAATATTGAACTGAAAGATCCGCGAAATCCGCTCAAATCCGCGAAATCCGCGATTCATTTCCACATTCCCTAATTTATCTGACTCTTCCTGCGCCGACATAGTGCTGAGCATAATAACCTTCATTCATATCACTGATCATCACTCCGGAGACCGATGCATGTACGAATTTATTATTGCAGAGGTATACACCAACATGGGAGACTGCTTTCTTCTTGGCAACTGTATGAAAGAAGACGAGATCGCCCTGTTGTAATTCGTCAAGGCCAATGTGACGGGAATCATCATATTGATCGCGCGCCATGCGGGGAAGGTTGGTAATACCATATACAGAAGACATCAACATAGAAACAAATGCAGAACAATCAATACCGCTTTTCGTGGTGCCGCCATATCGATATTTTGTACCATACCATTCGTCCATAAAGTTGAGCAATTTTTCATCGCGTAGTTGCTCCACCGGGGCATTGGTTAATATGGCATATTTGAATTGAAGCGAAGAATATTTTTCAATGGAGCCATTACTGCTATTTTTATCAGAAACAGTATAGTCGGCTTTGTAATCATTTTTTCCGGAAGATGTTCCAGATCCTGTATTGCTCTCTCCGGGAGTAACGGAAATATTATTGATAAATGTAAGTTGGGATTCACTATTCGTGCGCCGCGTGTCCGTGCGCTGAGATGCAGTCGGTTTCGTAGTGCTACAACTAGCCAGCAACAAAATAACTATTGGAAATATGAGCAGGTTTTTCATCATATTTATGACGCGATATTGGGCACGGCGTCAAAGATACAATTTTGATGTAAAAGTTGTTAGTAATTCTCCGAGGAGAAACCACCTCCAGCGGCATCGAAATGTTAAATTTGACCCTCCCCATCGCTTCAGGGCGAAACCGGGAGACTCAACCAATCAACGTCTCGAATGTTATTTCAATAGCCATGAAATTTTCACACTTACACGTCCACACTCAGTATTCGTTACTCGATGGTGCCGCATCGATCCAAAGTCTTTTCAAAAAAGCAGTCAGTCAAAACATGCCTGCCCTTGCAATCACTGACCACGGGAATATGTTTGGCGCATTTTCTTTCGTATCCGAAGCTTACAAACACAAAAATGACGATGGCACATTAAAAACAAAACCAATTGTTGGCTGTGAATTTTATGTGGTCGCCGACCGGCACCGCAAAGCTTTTACCAAAGAACAAAAAGATGAAAGATATCACCAGGTTCTATTAGCAAAGAATAAAACCGGTTATCAGAACCTTATCAAACTCACATCTCTCGGATATACCGAAGGTATTTATAGCAAATATCCCCGCATCGATAAAGAACTCATAGAAAAATATCATGAAGGATTAATTGCGACGACATGTTGCATTGGTGCGTATGTGCCACAGGCAATCCTTCACGAAGGGGAAGAAAAAGCAGAGAAGGAGTTCAAATGGTGGCTTGACATGTTCGGCGATGATTATTTTATCGAACTCCAAAGACACAATATTCCGGAACAGGAAAAGATCAACCAATTTCTGCTGAAGCTTTCAAAGAAATATAATGTACCTGTCATTGCAACGAATGATAGTCATTATACCGACAAAGACGATTATAATGCACACGATATATTGCTTTGTATTAACACAGGCGAAAAACAAAGCACTCCGGGATTTGATGATTTTGTGAACGATGAAGTGCATATGAAAAACAGGCGCTTCAAGTTCCCTAATGATCAATTTTATTTTAAGACAACAGAAGAGATGACCAAACTCTTCGACGATGTCCCGGAAGCAATCGACAATACCAACCTGGTTGCCGATAAAATCGAGGTGCTAAATCTCAAGAAAGATATTCTGCTTCCCGCTTTCCCAATTCCAAAGGAATTCCAGATTCATGGCGACAGCAATCTGAACCAATGGGAATACCTGAAACACATAACATTCGAAGGAGCGCGTACGCGTTATAGTGAGATAACTCCCGACATTCAGGATCGTATCGACTTTGAATTGTTCACAGTTAAAACGATGGGCTTCGCCGGATATTTTTTAATTGTAAGTGATTTCATAAAAGCAGGCAGGGAAATGGGAGTCTTCGTTGGACCTGGTCGTGGATCCGCCGCCGGAAGCGTAGTCGCATATTGCATTGGAATTACCAATATCGATCCGATTAAATACAACCTGCTCTTCGAGAGATTTCTAAACCCGGACAGAAAATCAATGCCTGATATTGATACAGATTTTGATGATGAAGGACGGCAAAAAGTAATCGATTACGTAGTCAAGAAATACGGGAGGAACCAGGTCGCGCAAATTGTTACGTACGGTACAATGGCAGCGAAAATGAGTATTAAAGATGTTGCGCGCGTGATGGATCTTTCATTGCCTGAATCAAATGCCCTTGCAAAACTTGTTCCTGAAAGACCAGGGGTTAACCTGAAAAGAATTTTACATGCACCGATAACTTACAAAGAGGGAGAAAATTCTCTTGAAGAAAAAGAAGGGTTTGGTCCAGATGATCGCGAAACAATAAAAAAATTGCGTGAAATCTATGATGGATCTGATTTGCGAAGTCGTGTGTTGCATGAAGCCGAACGCCTGGAGGGTTCCGTTCGCAACACGGGGTTGCACGCTGCCGGAATTATCATTGCACCGGATGAGCTGATGAATATCATTCCGGTTTGCACCGCTAAAGATTCCGAATTGCTCGTCACACAAATTGAAGGAAACATAATTGAAGAAGCCGGTGTATTGAAGATGGATTTTCTCGGGTTAAGAACGTTGAATATTTTAAAAACTTCTCTCGAACTTATTAAGGAAAATCATGGCGTGGATATTAATCTCGACGAAATCCCGCTTGATGATAAAAAAACTTTCGAACTATATCAAAAAGGAGAAACAATCGGAACCTTCCAGTTTGAAAGTCCGGGAATGCAAAAATACCTGCGTGATTTAAAGCCCGATAAATTCGACGATCTCACCGCAATGAACGCTTTATATCGCCCGGGACCCATGGCTTATATTCCCAATTTCGTCGATCGCAAACATGGCCGGGAATCGATCAGTTATGATATTCCAGAAATGGAAGAATATCTCAAGGACACATATGGTATTACTGTGTACCAGGAACAAGTGATGTTGCTTGCTCAGAAACTGGCAGGGTTCAGCAAAGGTGATGCAGATGTATTGCGGAAAGCAATGGGGAAAAAACAAAAATCCATATTGGACAAAATGAAAAATCAGTTTATTTCAGGAGCTACCAACAAAGGATTTCCTGCAGATAAATTGGAAAAGATATGGACCGATTGGGAAGCCTTTGCTCAATATGCTTTTAATAAATCTCACTCCACCTGTTATGCATATGTTGCGTACCAAACCGCGTATCTGAAATCTCATTATCCATCCGAATATATGGCGGCGGTATTAAATCACTCGGGCAGCATTGAGAAAATTACCTTCTTTATGGAAGAATGTAAACGAATGGGATTAAAAGTACTTGGGCCGGATGTAAATGAATCTAAAAAAGGATTTGCGGTTAACCAGCACGGTGAGATCCGTGTGGGATTGGGCGGTTTAAAAGGAGTAGGCGAAGCAACAGTCAACAGCATCATCGAAGAAAGGGAAAAAAGCGGTCAGCCATTCTCGTCTATTTTCGATATGGTAAAACGTATCAGTCAGCGCGCCATCAATAAGAAGACGTTGGAAAATCTCGCTTATGCCGGAGCATTTGATTGTTTCAAAGAGTTCCATCGTGCGCAATATTTTCATATGGCTCCGGGTGATACTTCTTCCGGCATGGAGAAAATTATCCGCTTCGGAAATCAGTACCAGACAAATTCACTGCAAACAAGTAATAGTTTATTTGGAGATCTCACAATGCCAGATATTGCTACGCCAAAAATTCCAAACTGCGAACCATGGACGCTTACCGAACTTTTAGAGCATGAAAAGGAAATCATCGGAATGTTCATGAGTGGCCATCCGTTGGACCATTTTAAATTCGAGATCAATCATTACGGAATTACGAGGTTGTCGGAATTTAATGAGATCAAAGAAGCAGTCGGTTTGCAACCAAATCCCAACAAGATTTATCGTTTGGCCGGGCTCGTTACTGATGCGCAGCATCGGGTAACCAAAACCGGGAAACAATTTGGCTCATTCTTTATCGAGGATTATTCCGGGAAAAGTGAGTTTCTTTTATGGAGCGAAGACTATGCGAAGTTTTCCAACTATCTCGAAAAAGGCATTAACTTGTTTTTAACAGGTTTTTTCAGGACAAGATTTAACAGGCCGGAGTTTGAATTCAAGGTTGAGAAAATGATGCTTTTGGAAAGCGTAAAACAACTCCTGACAAAACAGGTGGTCGTTGATATTGACGCGAGATCCATTAATCCGCAGATGGTGCAGTTTGTGGAGAAGAATATGAAGAAATTTCCGGGAAAATCATCCTTGAAATTCAACATCAAAGAGGCAAAAACCAATTATAAAATCAGCTTATATACAATGGATAGCGGCTTCGAAATGAATGACGAATTGGCCGCGTTTTTGGATGGTAGTCCTGAGATGGATGTACAGATAGTCACCGTTTAATAAAAGGAAATGCCAAAATACCATTGAGATAACTTTGGAGATATATTTGTATTCCTATAGTGGTTGTTTCAAATTCATTGTTTGAATTCAAAGCGTGTCGTTGAAACGACAAAAGAAATCAAAATTAATTTCGACTTTTACATAAATTAAAACAATTACTATGGCATTAGAATTCACCGATGCGAACTTTCAGGAAAAAGTAATAGCGTCCGATAAATTGACCGTGATCGATTTTTGGGCAGAATGGTGTGGACCTTGCCGCGCGATTGGTCCGGTCATTGAAGAACTTTCCAAAGAATATGATGGCAAGATTAATGTAGGTAAAGTGAATGTTGACCACAACCCGGAATTGTCGATCAATTATGGAATCACCTCCATACCCGCAATTCTTTTCATCAAGGGTGGTAAGGTTGTTGACAAATTGGTTGGTGCACAACCTAAAACCAATTTTGTAAAAAAGATTGAGGCTCACATATAATTGGTTAAACTCATTTGAAAGCCCGTTCGCAAGGACGGGCTTTATTATTTTCCAAAATCTGATGTTATCAAACCGCCTGATGCTTTATCAAAAAACTGGTGATGATTTGGTCTCCCGTCTGTAATTTTCCCGGAGTAGTACCGGCAAGATGAATACAATCTTTAATAAAATGTGCCTGGTCATAATATCCGCAATCAAAACCAATTGATGTCAGTGATTCCTGGTTTGTATCGATTTTGCGCAGGGCTTTATTAAATCTGACAATACGCATGTATTGCTTCGGCGAATATCCCGCATATTTTAAGAACGAACGCTCGAGTTTTTTATAGTTCCAACCGGTTTGGTAACAGGCAGCGGAAATATTTTCTAAATTGTTTGCACGAATAGAATTGATAATACCCTGCATTGCATTCCATTCAGCAGGTTCATTACGGAGGATCGATAACAGCAATTTATCGAAGACATGAATTTTTTCTTCATCTGTCTGTGCGTTGCAAATTTTATCACACCATGGTTTCATCCCCGCTCCAAAAACATCTTCAGCATCCAGGAGATTGTTCAACAAATTGGCAACGGGAATATTTGTGAAAGCTGTTATACCAGCAGGTTTGAACCGAATGCCGGCCATATTGAATGCACCTTCAAAGGATGCATAATAAATTTTGTTGCGTTGACCCATCACCACAAATTCATTCTTCAATGTATGTGAACTCTGGCCAAGCTCATCATACATCCATGAAACCGGCGAACCAAAATTAAATATGAGTTCAACACGTCCCCCCGGAATTAATCGCTGACGTCCGAAATCATCGCGATGCAACGACGCAACCCAATAACACTCCACGTAGTTACGAAGTGCATCAGATGGAAGATATTGACGATAGTGCATTGAGGGCGTTTTCTGTATAAATGAAGGTATTTGATTTTTCTGAATGGTGAATGCTTTCCTATGTGCCTATGTGGTGAAAAAATTTCACAAATAAGGCAGTACGATCTCTCGACCAGCACTGCCTTCAAAAGTTGATTGCCCGGTTATAGTACGGGATTTTAAAAACGGGTCCATGAATTCACAGAGTGAGAATTTCAATCGATCTAATCCTGAGGTCCGCCTCTATCCACCCAGCAGGCGACAGTATTTTTTTGTATTGTCGAGAGACTCGAACCAAGCGGCATTGCACCGCTCACAACTGCAAATCGAATAGCAATTCGTGAATTAAAAATTTGTTCGTACGTGGTCAAAGGTCCGGGGCCATTTTTGCTTCCTGTTCCGTGGCATCCGGAATTTGTTGCGCAACTTGTTTGAATGATCAAATTTACATCCGCCGTAAAACTGGATGCAACACTTGTGCAATCAATCAAGGGATCCGGAGTAGGTCCCTGATCTCCCCTACCCGTACTCTTTGTACACGAGAAAATGATCACACAAATCAATAAAAAAATCAAGCTGATGGTTTTCATAAATCAAATCCAGTTACAGATACAAAACTCTCTGCATACAATAACTAACGACAAAGATAAATATTGCCCGGTTCGGTGTTATCCCAATGCAAAAAAGAGTTAAATAATGATTGCTTTACTTGATCAGCAGGCTATAAAAAAATTCAATGGTGCGTTGACAATATTACGTAGAATAATAAGTAAAAGTTGCTTTCATAGACGCGGCTCACATTAAAATTCCGGCTATGGTTGCAGATAAATAAGAAGCCAGTGTACCGCAAAGCAAAGCCCTGAGTCCAAGCCGGGCGAGATCTGTACGCCTGGTCGGAACGATCGCGCCAATTCCGCCAATCTGCATTCCCACACTGCTGAAGTTTGCGAAACCGCAAATTGCGATGCTTACTATGAGTAATCCTTTTTCTGAAATAACGGGAACTGATTTAGAAGTAAGATTTTTAAACGCTACAAATTCATTGATGGATAATTTTTGACCAAGAAGTGTCGCTACACTGCTCACATCACCGGAAGGCACTCCCATTGACCACGCAAATGGATAAAATACTTTTCCGAAAATCCAGTTCAGGCTGAGATCAAATTGCGGATTGAAAAGATGACCGATTTTCAATAATGAGTAATCAAGCAGTGCGATGACGGCGATAAATCCGATTAACATGGCAATCACATTCATTGCAATTTTAAAACCCTCGCCGGCACCATGTGATATAGCATCAATAACGTTTATATAGTGACTTTTGACTTCCAGCTTTACTCTTTCCATGGTCTGACTTTCCTCGGTCTCGGGCCAAACTATTTTTGAAATGACCAACGCACCTGGCGCTGCCATCAAACTGGCAGTGATCAATTTTGGAGCGAGATCCAATCCTGCCTGCGCTCCCATATTCGCATATACGACGAGAATTCCGCCTGCAATGCACGCGAGACTACCACTCATGCTGGCAAGCAATTCACTTTTTGTCATTCCGGGCAAATATGGTTGAATCATCACCTGCGCCTCGACCTGTCCTACAAAAGCGCTCGCAACATTGCTCAATGCTTCCGCGCCACTCACACGCATTACAAAATTCATTGCTTTTGCAATTACTGCTACCAGACGTTGCATAATTCCAAAATGATATAGCACCGCAACCAACGCACATACCAATATGATAGTAGCGGTTACGTTGAAAGCAAAAACAAATCCCCCGGAAGCATAACTGGCAAAGCTGCCATCCGGCCTTGCAATAGCGACTCCGTCATATACAAACGACGCGCCGCGAAACGCAAAGAGCTCGATCTTCTCCATGCCATGTCCAAGAAATTGGAAGAATTTTGTTACCGGTTGAACTTTCAACACGAGGATAGCAATCAATATCTGCAAAAAAAGTCCGCTGAAAACGACCCTGTAGTTTATACGACGACGATTATTTGAAAACAAAAAGGCAACTCCGAAGATCAATACTATGCCAATCAAGCCGTGAAAGCGTGCCATGTAGCCGTTTGGTTTAAGAATGAAGATAATGAAATAACTTTGCATCCTCAACCAGAAAACGAGATCTACATGATTACTTTGGAAAGTGCAATTGATAACATCATATCGAAAGAAAAAAATCCGGACCTAAAAAGAATCGGTGAAAAAATAATCAACCGGCAAAGGATCACCGAAGAAGAAGGAAATATGCTTTTTGAAAAAGGAGAACTTCCATTTGTCGGCGCACTTGCAAATTACGTACGCGAATTGCTGCACGGCAATAAAACTTTTTTTAATAGAAACTTTCACATCGAACCAACGAACGTATGTGTTTTTTCCTGCACGTTTTGCTCCTATTCACGCTTGTATGCGCATAGGGATGAGGGTTGGGAACTAAGCCAGCAGCAGATGCTTGATATTGTAAAAAGTTATGATGGAAAGCCGGTCACTGAAGTCCATATCGTAGGCGGCGTGCATCCAAAAATGAATATGGAATTTTTCATGGAGCTGATGCGAAAGATAAAAACACATCGTCCCGGATTACATATAAAGGGATTTACTGCAGTGGAGCTCGACTACATGTTTCGAAAAGCAAAAGTATCAATCGAAGAAGGATTGAAAAAAATGCATGAGGCAGGACTTGATTCATTGCCAGGAGGCGGTGCAGAAATATTTCATCCCGACATTCGTTAACAAATTTGCGCGGACAAAGTAGATGCTGACGGATGGTTGGACATTCATAAAACGGCTCATCAACTCGGCATGCATACGAACGCTACAATGCTGTTTGGTCATATTGAAAAATATCATCACCGGATTGACCATATGGAGCGATTAAGAAAACTGCAAGATGAAACAAAAGGATTCAACACGTTTATCCCGCTGAAATTTCGCAATAAGGATAATGACATGAGCAATGTGCCCGAAAGTTCAGTAATAGAAGATATGCGCTTGTATGCAATCAGTCGTTTGTATCTTGATAACTTCCCTCATTTGAAAGCATATTGGCCGATGCTGGGTAGAAAAAATGCGCAACTCACGTTGTCATTTGGGGTCAATGATCTTGATGGAACGATCGATGATTCAACAAAAATTTATTCGATGGCCGGATCTGAAGAGCAACATCCATCGCTGACAACAGCTGAGCTGGCTTCTCTTATATTGCAGGTAAAAAGAGAACCGGTCGAAAGGGATACACTGTACAGCGAAATCAAGAGTTATTCCGAGGAAGATATTCGTGAAATGGAGATGCGGTCGTCATTGAACTAGTCAGATTGAGGTTGAGGCCAGGCATTTCGATTCTAATTTTTGCTTTCAAAACACATAAACGACTTTCAAAAGACTATGTCAAATTCAATTGCAAAAGATCGCGCGTCCATGCCATCCGGAGCCAATAAGATTTTGGATGAACGAACAATAGAACGTGATAACAGGAATTTGAAAAGTCTTTTAAATCCGGGGATGAATGTTCTCGATGTCGGTTGTGGGTCCGGGGCAATCACCAATGATATTGCCGAAAGAGTGGCCCCGAACGGAGCAGCAACGGGTATTGATATCAGCGATGAATTAATTGGCATTGCAAAAGACAAATATTCAGCGGTAAAAAATATTTCGTTTTATCTAAGTGATATTTACAGCTATACATCTCCGTTAAAATTTCAGTTGGTAACATCCGCCCGCGTGCTGCAATGGCTGGATCACCCGAAAGAGGCACTTGCAAAAATGAAAACCGTGCTCGCGGAGAATGGATGTATCTCAATTCTCGATTACAATCATGAGAAGATAGAGTGGAATCCGCATATTCCGGAATCGATGCATTATTTCTACAGTGCATTCCTGGAATGGAGAAAAGATGCAGGCTTTGATAACGCTATCGCTGATCATTTGTGTCAAATATTTACCGAAATCGGTTTGAAAAATATCAACTCGGAAAATCAGTTTGAAAAAACCGTGAGCACCGATAAAGATTTCGCAATGAAAGCCGGTATTTGGACAACTGTCGCCGAAACGCGTGGAAAACAATTAGTGAAGGACAATTATATTACAGAATTACAAAGACTCGCTGCTATCAACGATTACAATGAATGGTTAATCGGTAACGGCAAATCGATGCAAATGTATTTGCTGTCAGTCACAGGATGGAGCTGACACTCGATAGTCCGCCTGAAATCAGGCGGACTTTATTTTTGACACCCGGTGAACTTACTTTGCTCTTACACTAACAGAAATCCTCCGGTCTTTTTTTCTTTCATCGTCCGTTGCGTCTGCTGCTGCTTTTGCAAATTGCGATCCATATCCTTCCGCGCCTGCAACCTGAGAAGCATTCGACCCGGATTTTTTTAATGCATCTGCAACTGCTTTTGCGCGAGTGTTTGATAATTTAATGTTAGCAAGACTATCTCCCGTCCTATCGGTATATCCACCGATTTTTATTTTCACTTTCGGATAAGCTTTTAGTATAGAAGTGATGTTGCTGACTTGCCTCATGCTTTCATCAGTAATATCGGCGCTTCCAGTTTTAAAATTCAGATCATCAAAATCAAACCATACATCTTTGCCGGGTTTTGAATTAGGATCATTTAAAAAGGCAACTAGTTGGTCCTCGATGCCGCCCCGGTATGCATCCAACTCGGTGCCGTCTGGCAATTTTACTTTCATCGATACACGCGCGGGAGGAATAGCAGCTGCTCTAACTGTATCTGGTTTCACCGCTGCCGTATCCATTACCGTCGAAGCCGCGTTTTCTGATGAGCCTCTTCCCCTGAAGTACCAAATGAGCCCTATTGCGAGAATCACGAGAATCAATGGCAACAACCAACGCATGCCTCCGGCAGTTCTTTGTGCTGCTGATCCCGCCATATCTGATACTTTTGACATTGTTTCCCTGGCACCACCTGCAAGGTTTGAAACAAGTCCGGACAATTTATTTCCGATCGAACCAAGGCTCCCTAACCCTAATGCACCAGCGAGATTCAGTCCCGAAGGAATTGAATTGAGAATGCTATCCTTTTGATTATTCAGGAAAGACAATAATCCAGATGACGACATATTTGAATCCGTAACCTGTTTCCCTAATACTCCAAGTGCGGCAGGAGCCGCCATGCTCATTAATGATGACGCAGAAGATTCTTTGATGCCGGAAAAATTTGCGATCATACTTGTCACATTTGAGGTCTTGTCGCCGAAAAGATTTCGTAACATGTCTGCCCCTTTAGTCAACAATCCGGTTCCGCTACCCAGCAGGCCACCAATATTTCCAAGGATACCTGTATTGATCGCATCCTTCGAAAGAGTTAATATGCCTTCAACATCTCCCGAACCGGCTTTATTCAAAACTCCCGCAAATACGGAAGGGACAATCCCATTTACTGCTCTTTGTACATTCGAATCACTTTCGCCTAATAAGGATGATGCTCTTCCAATCAGATCATTACCAAACAGGCCTTTTACAGAATCAATCAAATTGAATGACATAAACATAAATTTTTAGGTGAATAAATAAATTACAATGATGGATTAATCATCTTGATGGGGTGCAGAAAAATTCCAGTTCTTGAAAAAAGTCGAATGGTCAGAGCGATTTTAAACTGGAAATACATTTTTCCCAGTCGGAATTTGAAATCAGCGTGCTGAATAGTTTAGGAATTAAAAATTCGGGGTAACCAGGTGTTAACAAACGCTAATCAGAGAAGAGTTTTAGACAGCATTTTTTTGCAGGGGTAATTGTCCCATGAGGCCGGATAATAAAGTTAGGATATTAAATTTACTTCAAAATTAATTTTGTTTATTTCGATAGGCAGTCTGGAGCGCGGATAGCGAAATACCTCTCGCGCTGCTCTAAAATATCAATTAACAAATTGACTTTACCTTCGATGCAGTAATTTTGCAGATCATGGAGCACACGCATGCACATCAGCATAGTCACGCAGCGCATGGTCATCACCATCATGCCATTGATTTAAAGAATGTCAACAAGGCGTTCATTATTGGAATTGTTTTGAATTTTTTATTTGTCATCGCCGAAGTGACTGCTGGTTTATATATTCATTCATTGTCGTTGTTATCAGATGCCGGTCATAATCTCGCGGACGTAGCCAGCCTCGCCATGTCGCTCATTGCATTTCGACTTGCCAAAGTAAAACCCAACGAAAAATATACATACGGTTATAAAAAAACCACCGTGCTGGTAGCGTTATTTAACGCCGTTATTTTATTGTTGTCGATTGGAGCTATCGGATATGAAGCGATACATCGCATAATTTCCCCTGAGCCACTTCCGGGAAAAATTATATCGATCGTGGCGGCAATCGGAATTGTGATCAATGCCGTCACAGCACTCTTATTCTTTCGCGACAAAGATCATGATTTAAATATCAAAAGCGCATTTTTGCATCTGTTGGCAGATGCGATTGTTTCTGCAGCCCTTGTAATTGGAGGTATCCTGATTATGTTTACAGGATTTTATTGGATCGATGCGGTCCTCAGCTTATTGGTGGGTGCCGTAATTCTTTTTAGCACATGGAACTTATTACGCGACAGCTTACGGTTATCGTTAGACGCAGTGCCCGAGGGGATCGATCTGCATCATGTGCAGGATACAATCAATAAAGTTGCAGGTGTAAAAGAATTTCATCATATCCATATTTGGGCAATCAGCACAAGTGAAAATGCGTTAACAGGACACGTAGTTGTTTCGAAAGACACTGATATGAACAACCTGGAGAAAATAAAGCACGAAATAAAACATCAACTCCTTCATCTGAATATTCAACACGCAACACTTGAGATTGAAACGGATGGAGAGCATTGCGAAGAAGCAGACTGCGAGCCGAGCGTTAAAATGAATCGCTGATTTCCGGATTGAGCTGATTTCGCGGATCTTCAAGTTGAATATCCTTAGTGAATATTGATTGTTTCTTCAGTGAAAAAGCTAAAGTTGTTAATCAATTTTCAACTGGAAGATCCGCGAAATCCGCTCAAATCCGTGAAATCCGCGATTCATTTAAGCATCTCCTTAATCTCCGCTTCAAGATTCCAACCGACAAGATTTACATTCTTAACAATACCATCTTTAGATATAAGGAATGAGGCAGGTATCGCATCAACGCCGTAAGCAAGAGTGGATGGTGCATCCCACCCCTTACTATCATTCACCTGAATCCAGCCAAGCTTGTCCTGGTCGATTGCTTTTTTCCAGTTTGCGTTGACATCATCAATAGATACTCCATAAATTTCAAGCCCCTTGCTATGGTATTTGTTATATAATTTAACCAGATGCGGATTATTCTTCCTGCACGGTCCACACCAGCTCGCCCAAAAATCTATCAGCACGACTTTTCCTTTTAAATCTGAAAGATGAATGATCTTACCACTTATATCAGGCAATGATAATTCAGGTGCCTGTTGACCTGGTTTAATTTGCGAAAAAACTGACATACTCAATGTTGTTATGCACAATAAGAAGAAATACTTTTTCATTTGCAACAATCTTTTTTAATGAAAAGCGATTGAATAAACTTTAATATTTGTAGTAAAGCGGTTTTCATTTTCTGTTAACGAAAATATTTAATAAATTATATTCGAAACGCAATAAAAAATATCTTTCAGATAGTCTTTGCATGTTCCCCGCGATTTGTGTCCTATACGATAAATCAAGCCTTGAAATACTATTAAAAATAAATTGAATCGCCGGTGCAGCGTCAATAAAATAGGCTTTCTTATCAAGCGATGACGATCCCAACAATTCAAAATACAAATTTAAATTGGTTTGTTTGTAGTCTTTGTACACTGTTGGCAGAACCAGATAACCGCCGGATAAACTATAGTTGATAGCCGTTGCGGACTGTGCCGGATCTTTGGTTGCGTTGATATTATCCAACCTGTTGACAAAAGCTACCGAAGATGAAATAGCAAGCTTGTGAGAAAGTTGCGTCGCCACGATCCCTGCAAGCCAACCTGAATTATTTCCATCGATATCTATTTCGTCGCTATAGTAATAATGCAGATCTTTTTGCAATACCGGCGGATTGTTGATCATCGATATTTTTGAAAATCCTGCAATTCTGAAATGACTATGAACATCATCTGATGAATAGAACCGATATTTACCGTACACTGAAGCACCTTCTACCCGAAAATTCGATTGGTACATATTCGATCCGTACACGTTGAGATGCAACATCAATCTTTTAGTGGCGCCGACCATGACTTCCGGATCAAGACGATACGCATACTGACCATCATTCTTCATCTTGAAAAGTTTGGTATTCATCCTCAACCCAAGACTTCCGGTGGCCATGTTGCTTGCCGGTTCGGTCGAAACAAACAGTTCCTGCGCGTGCATGTGCAGGGAATAGAAAATCATGATCGCGCATGTGATTATTCTTGGCATAAAAAACTTTTTATGCAGTATTCACTGCGATCATTACATGGTTACATGATAAATTCGGTTTGCTCCTGCAACTGCAGTTTCTTTCGATTTGCAACACGCCTGCATGACGCCGGTTTGGTAGCAAGACATTGAAGTATATCCGCTGAATTTTTTGAAATCCCTCGAAGCAACAAAATCCTTATCGATCAGCTGCAATCGATATACTCCATCCAGCGTTGCGGGCTGAACATGCATGAAATGGAAATTCATTCCACCCAATTGCGTGTGAGCATCATTATCGACATCGAAATGATGAATATTTGTTGTGATCCAAAAATTAGCAACAGAAAATCCAGCGTCTTCCACTTTATTTTTGATTTGATCGAAATCAACTGTTACATCTTTCCTGAAAAAAATCGTGAATATATTTTTGTTAAGGTCCGTCTGTACACCTTCTACAAAATTCAGCGTCTTGATCGCTTTTTGTATCGCATTGCTACACATCGAACACGTTAATCCGCTGGCCTGCAATTCGGCTTTTTCAAACTGGGCATGTGCCATGAACGACGGAATCAATATTATTAATAAGAGAGTTATTTTTTTCATAATTAGTCTTTGAAAATTTTAACGATAATAAATACCAGGAATAGGGATGCGCATCGCATCCATGAAAAACAACACGGCATTGTGGTATCAAATGCGAAAGACTGAATTAGAAATATAAAGCGGATTGTCAGGACTCAGTGGCGGAGAAGAATGATCATCTAACATTCTTTTTTCCTGGCCCTGGAGAGGTTGCAAAAGATTTAAAGAATGATGAAGAAATGCTACAACGGGCTCAGTTAAATTAAAGTTTGCTTTTACCTGTTGCTGATCGTCCGAAAGTTTGACGATCTTAAATTCAGTATGGCAACAGCCATTTTGATTTTTCATTCCGCACTGATCACATCGATCGGCCGCTGTATATGCATATTCGGAGGAAGAGATTCTTCCCATGCAGTAGTGGGTACCAACGACAATACCACTCGCAACCGCGAGGTAGATAATTGAAAGTATGGCGAGAATGATTTTCTTCATACGATGAACAAGTAAAATTAATAATAATCCCGAAAGTATTGTGTTAAAATATCTGGTCAGTTGACAAATGACCAAAAGATACCAACCCGGATATGTAGTCCGGGATACGGGTAATTGGGTGCGACAAAATTATTATTAGTGAAGCCAAAGCCGCCGGCGCCATTGAATTGCATCGTATTTAGATTTTCAGCGCGTACGTAGGCCGTAAAGCTCCTGATCCTGAAGTTCACATACAAATTGATATCAGGTAATTTTTGCCGAATGGTTTCATCATTCTGCACAAAAAATTGTCCGATCGGCGGCGCGTAGCCGTCTGCTTTATATCCAGTGAAGTAACGGACTTCAGTACCGAAGGCAATATTCAGATTTGTGAGCCCAAGTTTTCCCTCATACCCAAGCTGGTTAAACGTAACGAGCGTTGGTATGTTAACCGGAGACGAGCCGGCTTTTTGTTGAACCGTCAAATGCAAGCGCCAAATCCAGTGACGCTTATAAATAAATGTTTTGTCAAGTGTAACCTGAAGCACATTAAATGGACTCGTTTCCTGGGCCGCATGGTAGAAGTCGGTAAAATAATTATAATTGGTCACCAGAAAATAACTGCCGGTCAATCTCAAATTCAGTCTCGGCTGTTCAATCGATCCAAAAAGGTTAACGATATTTTCTTTATTGAAAAATCCCGGGACGCCAAATCCAAAACTGCTTTCTCTATCATACGAGAACGACGGCGTGCGATTTGAGTTTTGAAAACCCAATTGCAATGATCCGAGATTTTTACTTATTAGTCTCCTCAAACTGATGTACGCGTTATAATCTCCGGCATTGTATCCTGCGAGATAGAATTTTGCAAATGCTTCGATGTCCCACTTTTGATTTCGAGTTTTGTTTCGGTATTCACCATGAATGAACGCGTTGTATAAAGTTTTTGAACCAGCGTCAAAAAAACCTGTCAGATTTTCGAGGCTTGCACCCGCTTTGATAAACTGCTGTGGATTTTTGCTATCCGGAAATTGATATAACGAGAAATCGTTGACGAGATCGTGCCATTTGTCACTAAGCTTGATCGTATCTGGCGTCGAAACAAAATCAAAGTATCGGGTATAATAAGATGTATCCGGATTGTTATCAACAAATCTATAGTGATATGTGCTGTATGATATCGTGTGTTCCGCGCGGAATTTCGGATAAAAAAGTGGTGTTACCGTTGAATCGGTTACAATAGAATCTTTTATTCCAATGATATCGTATTGTTGCCTCAACATGTATGTACCCGTGCTGTAGAAAGTTCCCGTTGTAACGTTGGAGGCAAATACGTTTGTGCTGTATTGTTTACCCGGCGCTAATCTCGTGATGATATTAAATCGGTCTGTGTATGCAATGGAATCCAGATCGCCGGGATTTTTCAATCCGCCGTTTTCAGATGCAACAATTTTGCTGCCGACCATTACCAGGAATGCATGATATCTTTTGTTGTTCGAATTGTACCATGCACCAAAACGATAGTTGTTATGATTTGTATTTTGATTATTGTAAGTGCCGGGGCTATTGATCAACCGGTATTGAAACGAGAAATTAAAAATTTGCTTTATATTTTGTGAATGTACCAGGCTAACCATTTGTTCCGCTTGTCCCCCCAATAAATATCCGAGCTCCGAATAAGGTTTTGTCGTGGTGAATAGTTTCGTTTCATCAACAGAAAAAACATACGTGTCATATGCATGCCATCCTGGATCCCATCCTGATTTGATCATTGGCGTGAATTCAAGATTCCGCGAAGCGGTGCCGAGATTTCCAAGATCGATCCATGTTGACTGAAGCGCGGTTTTCTTTCTGAAATCGTAAACCGTAGAATCGAATCTTCTGGGTCTGCTGGAATCAAGATACCGAAAGGTAATATTGATAGAGTCCTCCACCCGATGTTTCAATACTGTGTCCCCGCTCTTACCACCTCGTCCACCCATTCCCTTGAATCTGGAAAATGGATCCTGGGCTTTTGAATGCAGTCCTGCGATCAACAAAAATCCTGTTATAAATATTGTGATGATCTTCGTTCCAGGCACGTATGAAAAAATTTTTGACAAATTAAGCATTAGGTGTTTGACGGGAGTTATACAAAATGTTATAATTCATCAATCAATTCTTTGAAAATAGCCGTAAGCCTGGGTTCTGCTTTTTTTGCTTCCCGCAGTACTTCTTCGTGAGTAATAATATTGTCGTCGTCGCGTATACCTATATCCGTTATAATGCTCATTGCAAACACCTGAATGCCCATATGAACCGCTGCTATCACTTCCTGCACAGTACTCATTCCAACGGCGTCACCACCGGCCATATGAATTAATTTATATTCGGCGCGTGTTTCGAAAGTTGGACCAGTTACTCCTGTGTACACTCCATCGTGAACTATAATGTTCAATCGCGTAGCGATGTCTTTGGCTTTTGCAATTAGTTTCTTGCTATATGGCTCGCTCATATCTGGGAATCGCGGGCCAAGCCGTTCGTCATTGTATCCAATTAATGGGTTCACCGTAAAAAAACTGATGTGATCCGTGATGATCATCAAATCACCGACTTTAAAAGATTTATTAGTTCCACCCGCGGCATTCGAAATTAATAGAGTCTTTATTCCAAGAAATTTCATTACCCGGATTGGAAAAACAACTTGCTCCACAGAGTAACCTTCATAAAAATGAAATCTGCCCGCCATCGCGACGATACGCTTGCCATTAACGGAGCCGAATATCAGCTTTCCTGAATGGCCTTTGACTGTTGCGACCGGAAAATGCGGGATTTCGGCATATTCAATTTCCTGCTCGACCGTTATTTCGCTCACGAGATTCCCAATACCGCTGCCCAACACAATTCCGGTTTGTGGTTCATGGGGATAGATACTTTTAATAAATCGCGTCGCCTCGTCCAATTGAATTACGGTATCAGCCATAAAGTTTGGCGCAAAGATAAGTGCAAATGCAATGAATATAGAAATGGACCGTGGGGCAAAGTTTGGTTTCACACAAAGGCACAAAGAAAAATCAAGGCACAAGGATCGGCTATGCAAAATGGCGCTAGTTGATTAAGATTTTTGTGTCTTGATTTTTCTTTGTGCCTTTGTGTGAAACCAAACTTTGCCCCACGGTTCATTTCCATATTTTCACATCTCCACATTTCCACATTCATTCATCACATTCATCACATTTTTCTCTATTTTCGTCAAAATTTTCAACATGAACCTGCATGAATATCAAGCCAAGGAGTTATTAAAAAAATTTAATGTTCCGGTTCAGGAAGGTATACCGGTTGATTCAGCTGGAGCAGCCGAAGAAGCTTACAAGCAAATCAAAGTGCAAACAGGCAACAGCTTTGCCGTCGTGAAAGCACAGATACATGCAGGCGGCCGCGGTAAAGGCAAAATCCAGGGAACAGAGCAACGCGGAGTCGCAGTTGGCAAAAGTTCCGAGGAAGTAAAACAAATCGCCTCTAATCTACTCGGAGGAACGTTGGTGACGATCCAGACAGGGCCTTCGGGAAAAGTGGTCAACAAAGTCCTCGTTGCACAAGACGTTTATTACTCCGGGCCAAATCCAGTGAAAGAATTTTATTTATCGATTTTGCTTGACAGAGGAAAAGGGCAAAATGTTATTATGTATAGTACTGAAGGTGGAATGGATATCGAAGAAGTTGCACACAAAACACCTGATAAAATATTTAAAGAATGGGTTTATCCAGGCGGACCATTACAAGCTTTCCAGGCAAGGAAGATTGCATTTAATCTTCAGCTCTCAGGAGAAGCTTTTAAGAACTGCGTAAAATTTGTTACCAACTTGTACAACGCTTACGTAGGACTGGATTGCAGTATGCTTGAGATCAACCCGCTTTTTAAAACGAGTGACGAAAAAATAATTGCCGTAGACTGCAAAATGAATCTCGATGATAATTCATTGATGCGTCATCCTGACCTGGAGGCATTGAGGGATATCAGCGAAGAAGATCCAACAGAAGTAGAAGCAGGAAAATACAACTTGAATTTTGTGAAATTAGATGGGAATGTCGGTTGTATGGTCAATGGCGCAGGGTTAGCCATGGCAACAATGGATATGATCAAACTAAGTGGTGGCGAGCCCGCCAATTTTTTGGATGTTGGTGGAACCGCAAACGCGCAAACCGTGGAAGCCGGGTTCCGCATTATATTAAAAGATCCTAAAGTCAAAGCCATTCTCATTAATATTTTTGGAGGAATCGTTCGCTGCGACCGAGTAGCGCAAGGTGTCATCGACGCTTATAATTCTATTGGCACTATCAAAGTTCCAATCATCGTTCGCTTGCAGGGAACCAACGCGGAAGAAGCACAAAAACTAATTGAGCAAAGCGGCCTGAAAGTACAATCAGCGATTTTATTAAGTGAAGCTGCCGCGTTGGTGAATAAGGCAGTGAGTTAATTGATAAGCGGGCAGATAACAATGGGCGATTGACAGACCCGGTTGCAACTTGCATGATGACTCAGCCAACCGCACAAAGTTATCTGGCAGCCGTCATTTCATTTATCATACGCTTCCAAACGCCAATCCTCAGGCGCTTTTTTTCCAAGAACTTCAACCTTGACCTTTGTAAGTCCCCTGCCGGTATATCCCAGTTTTTTTGCAGCGGCACGACTGAGATCAATCAATCTTTTATTTTTTGGATGCATTCGGTCAGTTATTTTCACAACTGCCGTTTTATGATTATGCAAATTTGTTACCTGAACGTATGTATTGAGAGATAAAATATTACTCGCGGCCGTCATCTTTTTCTGACTGAATATTTCTCCGGTTGCTGTTTTCCGTCCTTCAAATTTATTTGCATAATAGCTCGCAGTCCCATAGTGAACCGCTGGTTTCTTATTCGTGGGCGGAGTTGACGAAGAAGTTTTTTTGTGTTGAGAAAAAGAAAGACAACACAATGCAATGAATGCAAGCAGTAGTGGTGTGCGTTTCTTCATGAGGATTGATTTTAAGGATCGGGAATTAATTGAAAGGTCGAAAAGTTGACAAGCTAATAGGCCGGCAATCGCGCTTATCCTGATTTTCGACGTATCAGTTATTCAACTAATTGACTTCTGACAATTCATTCTTGCCCTCTAATCAACGGATTTATTCAAAAAATATTTCTCACGCAGATATCTGTCCTCCTCATAAATATCGTCATAAAACTTAACTTTTCCATCTTTTCCCTCACATGAGAAATAACGGATAAAGACCGGCACCTTTGGAAAACCGCTAATGACATGCTTTTCCTGTCTTGCAATCCAGGCGCGAAGCGAATCAGGTTTAAATTTAACGGTGTCCGTTTTAATTAAGAAATCAGCGAGTTTTTGCCATTCCTTTACCCGGACGCAGCCATGACTTAATGCACGATATGGCTTTCCAAACATCCACCGCACGTTTGTGTCATGCATATAAACCGCATATTTATTTCGAAAGTTAAATTTGATTACACCGAGCGAATTGTCATCCCCTTCTCGTTGTTTTATGAGGTAAGGAAAATGATTTTTATTCAGCTTGTTCCAGTTGATTGTAGTTGGATCAAGCACGCTGTCATTCTTGTCAACGACCATCAGATTCTCCTTATTCAGAAACTCTACGTTCTCGCGGATTTTTGGGAGCATCTCTTTAAAAATGATGCTGTATGGGACTGTCCACTGCGGATACGTAACAAAATTCGAAATCTCACTGGTCAATACAGGCGTCCGGGTTTGTGGATTGCCGACTATAACACGTGAAAAGAATACAAGCGTATCATCATCAAAAATCTGCAGCGTGAAGGCAGGAAGGTTTACCCATGCCCTTTTTTGAGGTAAAGTATCAGGAAGTAACTTATAACGGTCCAGGTTAACTGCAATTTGTTTGAATTTTTCCCAATCAGTATCATTGAGATGATCGACAAGCCTGTCTGACAATCTTCCTGTCTCCTTCAATTCAAATTTTCTTTGCAGTTTTCTGAAAATTTTCCAGAAAGCAAGCGTATCCAGGTTCGATGTTTCCGGTGCAATTTCACCCAACTCATGTAAACGTTTCTCCATTAATTTGAAAAATGCCACAGAATCTTTATACGGATAAACCAGGTATGTATACGGTGTGAATGATGCTTTTGCAAGAAACTCTTTTGTATAAGTTCTTAGTGAATCATAGCCTTTATATTTTGGCTCAAGACTGTCCAGTATTGCCTTGATATTGGCAGATTGTTGCGCATTGGTGAATGCGTTATTAAATATTTCGCGTTTTAATATCGTGTCCGTTCTAAGCGTGGTGCTATCGTAGGCCAGTCGTCCTTGTTTAATATCTTTTACAAGTTTGAAAAATGCGTCAGTCAGCAATACATCGGCACGAGCCCAAAGTGCTGCATTTCGTTTTGCGATACTATCGGCAATGAACACACGATGAATGAACGCGAGTGAATTGTAATAATAATCTGATGGGAAGAGCCCGTAATTTTTGGATCTTTCAATAAAACTGAACAACGAATCACTGGCCGGTAACCATTGGTCATCCTTGCTCCAGATCGGTTCAAAATGATTTCCTTCATAAATGCTATCGACAAGATCTGCGTATGCCAGGTTGATCGTGTCACTTATTTTTCCACTATTCCTGCGGACATTATCGGCAAGTTTTTCCAAATCATCATGAATCCGCTCCGATAATTTAGCAGGCTGTTTGACGATGTCTTTCTCAGGCGGTTCTTTTTTATTATTCGTGCAATCCGATAACAGAAAGACACAGTAACCCATTAAAACAAAGAGGAAAAATTTTCCAGAATTGCTCATGTAATAGTATCAGTTATTCAATGCAAATGAAGTAATTTCCTTCAAAATGACGAAAATCTCCAGCAAATGAAATACAATATAACACAACGAGGTAATATTTATGCAGGGATTTTTTCTATTTTTTTATTGTGTTCTTCCGCGTGTTTTGCGCAGCAACTGGAAGTCAGCAAATATGGCGTGCCAGTAATAAGAAAGGCTAAGGTTTACGCTGAAACTGTTGAAAGAGACAGCAACAAAAAAATGACAAACCTGCAGGAGCTGATCCCTGATATTGTACTTGATCTCCGGTACGCCACTGAGAACAATTTCATGAAGAGAAGAATGTATCCGGGTCATACCAGTAAAACTTTCGTACGTGCCCCCGCTGCATACGCGCTTCAGCAAGTTCAAAATGAGTTGCGGTCAAGAGGATATGGTTTAAAAATCTTTGATGCATATCGTCCTTATTCCGTAACAGAAAAATTCTGGGAGCTTGTGCACGATGATCGCTACGTGGCCGATCCAAAGAAAGGAAGCGGGCATAACCGGGGTATCGCTGTAGATCTCACCATTATTGATTTGAAAACAAAGCAGGAACTGAAAATGCCGACTGGCTTCGACAACTTTACTGATTCAGCCCATCATGACTTTACTTCGCTCCCCGACGAAGTCAAACAAAACCGCGCTCTTTTAAAAAACATAATGGAAAAACATGGATTTGTTCCATTCGATACAGAATGGTGGCATTATAGTCTGCCGAATCCGCTCAAATTTGAAGTCCTGGATTTGAGCTTTGAAGAACTTGATATGAATTAGTTGACGAACTGATGATATTTGTACAATTGAATCTACAACCCTCTCACTAACTCCATTTCGAGATCTTCTCCTCAGCGGTTATATCCTTTTGGCTTCTGATTTGAACCTGAAGATTGCTGATCCATTCTTCACATCCTCTTTCAAATAAGTATTCATTGACGTCATGAATTACTTGCATGACCTGATCATAGGTTCCTTCAAGTACCGTTGAGAACGGCCCCACCTGAAATTTAATTCCTGACTTTTGAATGATGCTAATTGCTTCGTCAACCCATTCATAAGGATGCTTGTCTTCCACAATCGGAATGATTTGTATGGAAGCGTTGATGATGTGGTGATGCATGTGTGGAATGTTGAGAATTTGATCGGTGGTTAGGTTGACTCGTTGAAAAGTCGATTGGTCAATTTGTTTAATTTGAATTAACCCGTCAATTTATCTACAAAAAAAAGCTACGCCAATATCCTCGGAATTCTTTGTTCGAACAGCAGCAAATCTGCGAGTACAATGGCCGTCACTGCTTCAAGGATAACCGGTACGCGCAATGCTATGCAAAGATCGTGTCTGCCCTTAACGGAAAATGTTTCAATGTTTCCAGTTTCCCAGTTCAGCGTTTCCTGTTCCTTTGGTGTAGACGACGTAGGCTTAATTGCAATTCGAAAGACCAGCTCGTTCCCATTGGTAATGCCACCCACTACTCCACCTGCATGGTTCGTTCGGGTTTTACCTTGCATATTTTCAATTGCATCATTGTGCTCACTACCGAACATTTTCGCCGCAGCGAAACCGGTTCCAAATTCAATTCCACGTACGGCAGGTATCGCGAATACAATATGTGATAAGAGTGATTCGACACTGTCAAAAAAAGGTTCACCCAATCCAATCGGCAAATTGTCTGCGCGGCATTCGATGATCCCACCGACGGAATCTTTCGCATCTATTGCCTTCTGCAATCCCTTTTCAAGATCGCTTTCTCCTCCTATTTCAGTTATGGCCGATTTGACTTCAATTTTATTCCCGGTATTCGATATCGTCCCCAATAATTTTTTCGATATCACTCCGGCAGCTACAATAGCCACGGTGAGTCTTCCACTAAAATGTCCTCCGCCCCGATAATCTTCAAAACCGCCAAATTTTTTATGCCCGACAAAATCAGCATGGCCTGGACGAGGAACGGATCTTTGTTTTTCATAGTCCCCACTACGCGTATTCTTATTTTCAAAAAGAATAGTTAAGGGAGCACCTGTTGTTTTCCCATTAAATAAACCTGTTTTGAAAATCGGAATGTCATCTTCTTTTCTTGGAGTAGTTCCTTTTTGCGTTCCACCCTTCCTTCGCTCAATATCGGCGACAAAATCCTCCACTGATAATGAGAGACCGGCGGGACAACCATCGATATTAATCCCGACACTGTCCCCATGTGATTCTCCAAAAATGCCAATTCTAAATATGCGACCAAATGAATTCATGATTGATTCGCTAATGCGGAAATTTTATTTTTCAATTATTTTTCAGTGTGTATTCACAGACGCAAATTGACCATCAATCTTTGCACCCAGCTTTTGCAAATGATCAAAAAAATCCGGGTAAGATTTGTTGACAGCATCTGCCTCTTCAATGACCACCTCACCAGACGCTCGTAAGCCTGCAACGGCACAAGCCATCGCAATACGATGATCATGACGTGAATGAACTTTCGCAGCAAAAACTTTCTTGTTACCGCGCACAAACATCCGATCATCCTGCAATTCTATCTGTACTCCTAATTTACCGAATTCCTCCTGTAGGGTAAGTCCGCGATTACTTTCTTTATGTGCAAGTCGGCTTACTCCGCTTATAACAGTCGTGCCCTCACAAAAACTTGCCAAAGCCACTAGCGGCGGAAACAGATCCGGGCAATCCGTTGCGTTGAATTGAAAAGCGTTTAGTGGTCCCTGTTTGATTTTTATTTTATCGTTTTCAATCGTCATGCTAACACCTGCATCCTTCATCGCCTGTAAAATTGCTTTATCGGCCTGAGTTGACTCGGTATCGAGTCCCTTGATCGTAATATCGCCCGCTACAGCGCCTGCAACGAGTAAAAATGCTCCGCCGCTCCAATCGCCTTCCACGGTATATTCACGGAAATTATCGCGAGATGTTTCAGCCATCTCATGAAAAAAGAATTCTTCATAATTCCTGTTTTCAGGTACATGCATTCCAAAGTCGCGCATAACCTTAAGCGTTAGATCGATATATGGCCGGCTTTTGAGATCAATCACCTTGATACCCACGTTCTTCGCTCCTACAGCCGCGTACGCCATAAGTAATCCCGTCAAAAATTGGGAACTAAGCGATCCATCGATCTCAATATTTTTTGCATGCAACGGGCCTTTAATTTTTAATGGCAGTTTACCACGGTTTGATACAATCGTAACCCCAACACGCGGTAAGACTTCATCAAAAAAATCCATTGGCCTCGTTAACAAACTCCCGCTTCCCTCAATTGTTATTTGCCGCTCGCTGATCGCAACAATTGGGGCGAACATTCGAATACCCAAACCGCTTTCTCCACAATTAACCATTGATCCAATTGGGAAGATTCCATTCGACAACACCTGTAAAGATCCATCCTTAAAGTTTTTGATCCGGGCACCCAGTGTTTTAATTACTTCCAATGCAGCCATGTCATCGTTAGAATGACCGGGATTGTGAATGATCGTTTCTCCACCAGCCAATAATGAGGCAGCACATGCCCGCTGCATGCTACTCTTAGATGCCGGTGCAAATATTTCTCCCTTCAACAAAGACGGTTGTATCGCCGCTATCATATAACTCCTGTTTTATCTGGCTCCTGCAATGGATTGCAACAATTTTTCAAGTTCGTCAATAGGGACGTTTTGAACTATCCCCTTCCCAATCTTATTCAACATGACATATTTGATGGATTGACCTGTTTTCTTTTTATCCATTTTCAGTACTTCCAACACATTTCGGGTATCCATCGCTGTTTGAGTCGGTAGTTGATATTTCATTAGCAAATCAACTACGGATTTTGTTTGCTTAAATTTCATCAGCTCCTCCGAAATTAAACACGCAATGACCATTCCAATGGAAATCGCTTTCCCATGAGCCAATGAATAGATATTTTCGATCGCGTGCCCAACCGTATGTCCGAAGTTGAGAAGACGTCTGTCTCCATGTTCAAATTCATCTTTCTGTACCACGGAAGATTTGATCATGACATTTCGCATAATCAACTTTGCCATCTCCCCTTTTTTCTTTTTATAGAATGCAAGATTTTTCTTTTCAAGATCCGCGAACATCCTTGAATCTTTTATACACGCATGTTTGATGATTTCAGCAAATCCATTAACCCACTCATCATCCGGAAGCGACTTCAACAACGAAACATCGTATAATAAGAATTCGGGTTGATTGATCACGCCGACGAGATTCTTATAGACACCCACATCAATTCCATTTTTACCTCCAACAGAAGCGTCAACCATAGCCAGTACTGACGAAGGCACAAAACCGAACCGGATTCCGCGCATATAAATAGAAGCCACATAGCCGGTAATGTCAGTTACGACACCTCCCCCTACTCCAATCAAAAAAGATTTTCGATCTGCTTCTGCACGGATAAGTTGATTGATTACTTCGTCGACCGTAGATTGGATCTTATTTTTTTCACCGGGCGGAATCACGATCGTTTTCCATCCGCGAAATTTTTTCTGCTGTCCGGCAAATATGTTCTCGTCAGTAATAATTACGGATTTGTACTTATCGACCAGTTTTTCGAGGAAAGAAAAATCAGCATCGAAATAATAGTCGACCTTTTTAGATGAAAACCGATAGGTTTTTTTTTGCATGATGGCTGATTAGTCTGGCAGATGCAATTTTTCGAATACTTCTAATTCTTTCTCCAAAGTCTTCGTCTTATGATGCTCTTCCTGTTTGTTGATGTAGTCGATTGTCTGGGTCACTGCACTGGGACTGACTGAATAACCAGTATAATCATCTTCCCATTCAAAATCCGCGGATAAAAACTTATTCTCGTTGATCCACTCCGACGATTCAGATTTAATCGATCTGACAACTTGCATCAAATTTTGCGCAGGATGCAGTTGCAACAGGCAATGAATATGGTCCTCGACTCCGTTGACTGCTATAATTCTTATTCCTCTTTCGGATGCCTGCTTTTGCATGCTTGCAAATAAAACTTTACGAATTGGTTTTGCAAGCAACTGTTGTCGTTGACTTACGGTCCAGATTACATGAATAAAAAGATAAATCTTCGGCTGATCATTCATTTCCGGCTGCAGGTTTGATGGAATTAAAGGCAACATTCCTTTATCATCCAGATGGCGATCAGGCAATCTATTCTTACGAATTCATTATCTTATTTTGATGGTTGATACTTTCCATATGAACCGCATCAAAATATTTCGTGATAAATTCTTTTGACAATCCCAATTGATCTCCTTTACGAAAAGCTCTTTCCAGGATGCTGTTCCACCTGTTTGTTTGAAGGATGGTAATGTTGTTGTCCTTTTTATATTGACCAATTTTTTCGGAAATTTTCATACGCTGTCCTAAAATTTGCATCAGCTCATCATCAAGTTGATTGATCTGTTGACGCAGTTTCTCCAACGCAGCGTGAAATTCTTCTGAAGCAACATCTTCTTTTCTCCACCGGATACTGTCAAGCATTTCTCCCAGACGTTCTGGTGTGATTTGTTGTTTCGCATCACTCCATGCTTTGTCAGGATCAATATGGCTTTCAATAATGAGCCCGTCGAAATCCAGGTCGATAGCTTTTTGAGCAACATCCTGAAGAATATCTCTGCGCCCGCATATATGAGAAGGGTCATTTATGAAAAGCATTCCTGGATGACGACGCTTCATTTCAATCGCCAGGTGCCACATCGGTGCATTACGATATTCAGTATTCCCATATGAACTAAATCCACGATGAATCAATCCAATATTTTTGATACCTGCTTTTGCAACACGTTCAACCGCGCCGATCCATAATTCGAGATCCGGGTTGATTGGATTTTTGATTAATACAGGCACGTCTGCGCCACGCAATGCATCAGCAACTTCCTGCACACTAAAGGGATTGACTGTTGTACGCGCGCCAATCCATAATACATCTACATCAAAGTGAAGCGCATCTTCAACCTGCTTGGCAGTTGCAACCTCAACAGCGACAGGAATACCTGTCAACTTTTTAGCCTGCTGCAGCCAGGGCAATCCTTTTGTACCAATACCTTCAAAACTTCCCGGGCGGGTACGCGGTTTCCAAATACCCGCGCGCATCATATCCACTTTACCTGTCTTGTGTAACCGAACAGCTGTTTCCACTACCTGCTCTTCAGTTTCCGCACTGCAGGGACCAGATATGATCAGGGGCCGCTTATTCCATTTCTCTAGCACCAGGTCCTTGTTGATT
>Ga0163162_10000523_pt1 | contig 35637 bp, 33 predicted proteins | sample S55metaG_FD_115310 | JGI IMG/M metagenome (GOLD analysis project Ga0163162, IMG submission 115310) | Switchgrass rhizosphere microbial communities from Kellogg Biological Station, Michigan, USA - S5-5 metaG | ecosystem: Host-associated > Plants > Roots > Rhizosphere > Soil | place: USA... | reverse complement strand
GCCGACACGATCTTCCTCGGCCCGGGTGAACAGACTTTTCCCTGGTTCCTGGAGGACTTCCGAAACGGCCGCATACAAACGGTCTACCAGTCAACGGCCGGCAGGACCCTGGATCGTTTGCCCCCGATTCGACGCGATCTCATCGCTCGCCAGCGTTACCTGGTACCAAACTCCATCGTTGTGACACGAGGCTGTCCTCAGCACTGCGCCTTCTGCTATAAGGATGCGTTCTTCACCGGCGGCCGTTCCTTTTACACTCAGCGGGTCGATGCCGCCCTTGCCGAAATATCGCGCCTGCCGGGACGCCATTTGTACTTTCTCGACGACCATCTGCTGGGCGACCGGCGATTCGCGGGCGCACTGTTTGAGGGCATGCGCGGCCTTGGCCGCTTGTTTCAAGGAGCGGCAACCGTGGATTCGATTCTTCAAGGCAATCTTATCGAGCGCGCCGCGGAAGCCGGCCTTCGAAGCGTTTTCGTGGGGTTCGAAACGCTCACCCCGGGTAACCTCGCTCGAAGCAATAAGATTCAGAACCTGGGCCGCAGTTACAAAGCGGTCACCGATCGCTTGCACGGCCTTGGCATCATGATCAACGGCAGCTTTGTGTTCGGTATGGACGACGATGAACCCGACGTCTTCAAGCGGACCGTCGACTGGGCCATCGAGAACGGGATTACCACGGCGACATTTCACATTCAGACTCCGTATCCCGGCACCAGGCTCTTTGCACAAATGGAGCAGGAAGGGCGAATTGTGTCGCGGGACTGGAATCGATACGATACCCGTCACGTCGTCTATCGCCCGGCGCGCCTTCAATCCGAGGATCTCAAAGATGGCTATGATTGGGCATATCGCGAATTCTATCGATGGTCTGCCATTGCCGGCGCAGCGCTCGAGCACGGCTCACTCAAACATCAGGCAAAACATTTTTTCTATGCTGCTGGATGGAAAAAGTTCGAACGGCTCTGGAATCTTGTGATTCGAGCCAGGCAACTGCGATGCATGACTCCACTACTCGAAGCGGTACTCTCCAGGCTGACTTCCGTCGATGGTGAGAGGCAGAGCGACGATACCGCTGCTCTATCGATGCCCGCTAAGGGCGCAGACCGGCAAGCCCTTCGGTAAGCTCGATGCGAGTTCCGTCCGGATCCGTGATGAAAGCAACCTTCAATCCGTACTGCGGCATTTCCTGATACGGAGTTTCGAACACGACTCCAGCGGCCTGCAGTTTTTTGCAGAACGCGTCGAGCCCCTGGACCTCAAATCCAATATGATCCAGTGCGCGTCCTTTCGTGGGGGCCTGCGGTGCATTGGCCTGGAGAAAGTTTATTTCACCTCCATTGAAGACGGCGCTCGCGAATCCCCGCCGGGTTTCGGCGATTCCTCCAAATGTCTTCACATACCACGACCGAAGGTTCTCCATATTCGCAGCCGTCGTGGACAAATGAAGATGGTGGCCGGCGATGGGAATACTCAGTGCAGGGTCTTCCGTGAACTCGATTTTGATCTTGTCGGGAAACATGGTGACCCAACGCTTGGGATTGGTAAGCTCCTGAACCGTCGGAAGACCCGCCGCAGCGAGCTTTGTGTGAACGTCGTCGACATTTTTCACTGCAAATCCGAAGTGGTTCACTGTGGAACCTTCGGATCCTTCCGTCGTTTCCCCGGGCGTGAGAACGATGTAGATGCCGGGAAATCGCAGCAACTCCAGTGATCCGGAATGCGTCACGACCGCTCCAAGCAACCCCCAGAGTTTTTTGTGCTGTTCCGGATCCCGCACGGTCAACTGGACGTGGCCAATGGACACGCCACTGCTGTTGGACGGGCCCAGCTGAGCCCGCAATGGGACGACCTGGAAAACGAGAAACGTGACAAAAAGTGTGGCGGCCAATCGTCTCATCGAGACACCTCGTACCCGATACTCATCGGGCCATATTCAACGTACGGACATAATCCGGAATGGTATTGGCTTGAATCGCCCGGATAAACTCGGGCAACGATGCAATGGTCTGCTCCGGATGCCGCGTCATGTTATAGGGATCGAACCGGATGACCATGCTGTTTGCATCGGCCGGCAGGGAGGCGACGTTGCGGCAATATGCCTCCCATGTCTTTTGAGAAGCGCGAGGAGGAGATATGTAGTACTCCACGTTCGACAAATAGAACAATGCTGCAGTTGAGCCGTGATCCTTCAAATATTGTCCGATAGCCCGTATGGCCTTCGAGCCGGCAAAGTCTCCCACGACAGGAATGATCAGATTCTTGCGCTGGAGTTCCTGGATGAACTGAAAATTCGCGTCGGACGCAAGAAAACTCCAGTTCGTTCCATTCCTGTCATCGGTTGTCATCAGATAGGTGTACCCGGGGCTTTTGAAACTCAGGCTGCTTGAAAATGACAGGACGCCCTGCATGGAAAACGTGTTGTACAGATATTCAATCCGTTTAAGGTCGCTGCTGTTGATTGGAAAATTGTGCGCCGTCTGCAGTTGAGCTCCGATTGCCCGGAGCGTGTCTCGGTAAAGCATCGTGTCGACTTTTGAATTAGCGAAGGCAGCCATGATGGCGCGCGCAGTCGAATTCTGAATAGTGCCAGCCGGCCTGCGCGCGAAAAGCCGCGAAATAAAGTCGACGCGATCCTTCGAAATCTCAAACAAAGCTTTGTACATCAAATGCTCAAGCATATTGTCGCGTCGAATATCGATAACGAAGCCAATCCTGGATCGCATCGCCGACATATAGGTGAAATTCTGTTCCGGTCCGACGCCGATATACACGCCTCCGGGCTTGACTGTCTTTCTTAAATCCGGGATCACTGTCTGATAATCCACTTCGTTCGATGTGATGATCGACATCACGCTGAAATCACCATCGCGTTCGGAAAAATCCCCAATCATTCTCCAGAATTCCGGGTCCGTAATCTGCGCCGGAATGGTGTCCGCCGCCTGCGGCGTAATTGCGAACAATCCGAAAACGAGAACAAGAATTCCGAGGCTGGCAATTCGGCGGGGTTTCATGCGAGCAACGTTAGCCCCACCGACGCACATGGTCAACAGTTCGTTTGTGGGTATTGTTTAAGACGGCGTTCGCTGCTTGGTGTTGGGCGCTGGCGGTGGTTGCGGCGCGATGTTCGGCAGTGTCTTGTTCGAGAGAAACGAGGCGAGACTCCAGAGCAGCACGGGAGAGGGAATCACCAGTCAGCCTTTTCAAGGGTCAGCAAACTGTTCGCGTATCAGTGAAGATTCCGGCCGATAGTCTCCTCGAAATCATGGTAGACCTGCATCGTCGCATCATCATAAAAGGGCAGAACCTGAAACATGATGACACCGGCGATACCCCGCTTCGGATCTACCCAGAAGTGCGTATTGTAAATGCCTGCCCAGGTATAGCTGCCGGCAGAACGAAGGTTGGGATCTTCCTTGTTGGACGCCGTGATTTCGAAACCGAAGCCAAACTTGTCTCGTCCCGCCGCAGGACCCACCGGAAACGGCCGCGTGAGGCTGGGGAGTGCTGCCGGCTGAGTTTCCACGACGACGTTTCCAATCTGGTTCGATGTCATTGTCTGAATGGTGGACTTGCTCAGGATCTTCTTTCCCTGCCAGTTGCCATTGTTCAGCATCATCTGGAGGAATTTGATGTAATCGGTCGCAGTGGAATTCAGACCGCCGTCTCCGGCAACCGGCGACAATATCGTGGCAGGATTCGGCGTCTCCACCAGTACACCTGTACTGCGATTCAGCGTCGTGACAACCCGATCCGTTTTGTTCGGCGGCACGACATACGAGGTGTCGTCCATGCCTAGAGGTTTGAGGAAGTTCTCGTTCAGAAATTGATCGAGTGAGACGCCAGCGACCTTCTCTACCACCTGACCGAGCACCTTTGTGCTGCCGGAATATGTCCACTTCGTTCCAGGATCATAGAGCAGCGGAAGTTCTTCGGCCGATTTTCCCGTTTTCTGCTGCAAGGGCGCAACCATGGTGTTCGAGAATCCGTATGCGAGGCCGGAGGTATGCGTCAAAAGATGTCGGATAAGAACTTCACTGGCCGATTTTCGTGTAGTGAAAGCGCCGCTGGAAGCGTCGAATGAGGCGATGGTCTCTCGATTCGCAAATGAAGGAATGTATTTCGACACCGGATCATCCAGTCGAAGCTTCCCCTGTTCCACCAGCAGCATGATTGCGGCGGAAGTGAGGGGCTTGGTCATGGAGGCAATGCGAAATATCGTATCTTCCTTCATGGCCTTCTGCCCGGTGACTTCCCGGAGGCCGTAAGCATGGTGATAGAGAATGTGCTCCTTACTGGCAACGATGGCGACGACACCGGGCACGGTTCCCGCCTGCACTGCGTGCTGAAGGAGCGCATCGATTTCAGCAGCGCCTTTAGCCGAAAATGTCTGGCCTTCGGCGAGAACACCCACGAACAGGACTGACGCCAAAATGACGATTCCCAAAACCACAATTGTTCCACTTCGAATTCGCATGGGCTCCTCCTGCAGGGCTTCTTCACCGTGAACATAGCATTGACCTTGAAAAGTACGAGTCGGGAAACTCACATTTTTGGAGCAGACCGTCTATAGAATTCTGCGGAAACTAACTGGCATCCAGGGGATGGCCACACTTTCAACCGAACGTATGGAGGTTCCATGAAAGCAAAACTATCAATGCTAGTAATCTTTGCAATGTTCGTCGCCTTGCCCGCAGCTTCGGAAACGATAGAGATAAGTGGTACGTGGTCGGGCAACTGGGTCACCCAGGGTGGAGTCTGGAATGCCGTGACGGTCCAGTTTGTTCAACAGGATTCGGGAAAGCTGTCGGGCAAGTTTCTCACCCCGGTTCAGATGGACATCAGGAAAGTATCGTTTGATCCCAAGACAGGAAAGCTTCTGTTGGAAGCTGTCGATGAAACATCGGGAACGAACTATAAACTGGATGGGAAATTCCAGGGTACCGAACTCAAGGGCACTCTGTCCGCGAACGAGATGGCTGGGGAGTTGCTGCTCATCAAGTGGACCTACGTCCCGCGATGAATGTGGATTTCGATTTACACGCCCATCTGTAGGCGCTGTCAGTTCCGCGCTTACAGCCGTCCGGTTTTGCTCCGCACTACTGAGTGCCGCGAGCGGGACGGGGAACCGACGTCATGACGACGAGAAACAGGTTGTTGGGTTCGCGAACGATGGCGACGCGCAGGCCGCTCATCAGAATGGGACCACCGTCACCGCCGGTGGTAACCACGGTGCCGCCATTGGCAACGAGAGTCTTCACAGCCATATCGGCATCACGCACGCGTAACTGAAACCGGGTTGCGCCCGGATCCTGAATGCGCGCTCCGATGGGCTTGCGATCGACACCTTTAAATTCCAAAAACTCTACTTCTACCGCCGACCCTGGGATCTTTGCGACACTGCGGCGCACCTGAGCACCCGGGGTGTTCATCAAATCCGCCACTGTCTTGTCCGCGGTAAATATAGATTCGATCTCCGCCTTGAATCCGAACAGGTCTCGATAAATCTTCATGGTCTGATCCGTGTCGTTGATGGTCAGACCGAAGCTCGCGCCAATGACATTGCTGGTGGCGAGAGCGGTGGTTTCCGGCAACACGTTGGGCTGAATCAATTGGATATAAAAACCGTCAGGATCCTGGATCATCACCGAACGGCCCGCATTGTGGTTGCGAACAGTAAGGGGCACTCCACCGATCGTCACGACCGGAACTCCCTGTCGCCTGAGTCGGTCAAGCAGGGAATCCAGACTGCGAACTGTCAGGATGAGACGGACGGCGCCGGGATCCTGCAATCGATAGCGCAATGGGGTTCGGGGGACGTCCTTGTATTCGACGATTTCGACCGACATTGTTGAACCGGGAATCCGCACACTGCCGAAGCGAACCTGTCCGGTTGGCGCTGCCAGAAAATTCAACAGAGCCGGGTCCGTGGTCCATGCGGGAATCGTCGCGGGAACTGGAGATCCCATCAGATCACTGTAGAAACGGAGGGACCGTTCCAGATCCCAGACGATGGGGCTGAAATTGCCGGAACCAATCACGACGTCGCTCGCCGGCGCCGCATTTGGGGCGACGTTCGTTGCCGGTTGTTGAGCCTTTCCCGGAATCAGGAGGCTGGTCAGAACCAGCACACCGAGTGTTGCGCAGAATGATGATCGCCGCATGGTCCTCCCGGAAGTTCGGTGAACGCCGCTAGTTTCGCAGAGTGAGATCGAAATCGACGACCGTTTCTCCGTTTGCCGTCACCTCAACATCTTTGGTTGTCTCATAAGGATCTTCGTATTCGTATCGCTGGAGAGCCTTGTTGTTCGATTTCAGCGTCACGCCTTCGTGCCACATCTTGATGCGATAGGTGCCAACGGGCACATTCGAAATCACGAACTCCCCGTCGGCTTTGGTCACGGCAACGTAAGGATGGTCCGTGACCAGAACGAATGCATTCATCCATGGATGGCCAGCCTCGCAGCTCAGAGTCACGATTCCAGCTTTGTCCAGCGCGGGCGTCTTGTTCTTCTGCCCTTTAATCGGCTGAGCGATATTGAATTTGGGCAGAAGACCCTCTGTCGCAATGATCTTGCCGTTGACGTTGTGAAGAATGGAATCGCTGTTGGTGATTTCAAGCTCGGTGCCGACGGGCACGGTCATCGCATGGGGGACGTACTGGCAATTCTTCTGGTCCATCAGGATGGAGGCGGGCGGTGGCATTTCAGAGTTTTCCATTGCGGAAACGCCATCGAGGAAGATGAAGGTGTCCTTGACGCCGTTGTCTTTACCAAGCGTGATGCGCGGCAGGGAAACGCTGCTTCCACATGTCGTCTGATCCGCTTTGATTGGATCGGTTGCCGGGGCGGGCCCCTTCCCCATCAGACGTACGGCCCCGCGGATGGTTCCGGAGGGCCCTGGGCGTGTGCTTGCTGCCGGCTTCTGCCCGGATTCGGAAGTTTGAGGGCCGCCACAACTGGCAACAAATACCAATAGGATTGTCAGAAGTCCAACATGTTTTAGCGCCCTTACAAATTTCATCATTCCTTAATCTTAATGAGGAATCTTATCCGGGGGAAGTGGGTCGGGAATCGCATTCTTGATCGGCGGCAACGATTGAAGAAACGCAAACACCGCCTTCAAATCGTCGTCGGTCATATTGCGATACCAGTTCCATGGCATGGGAGGAAGAATGTCGCGACCCACACCCTGATGTTTTCCGGTCTTGATGGCCTTCATGAACATTTCTTCGGTCCAGCTGCCAAGGCCGGTATCTTTGTCTGGTGTGAGGTTCATGGCAAAGCTGACGCCCCAGGGTCCGACCCACGCGGTGAGGTGATTGCTGGCCGCTGTTCCCCAGCCTGTCGGTCCAATCAATGTCGGCGGAACCTTCGCGACCTTCTCTCCAGCCGGATTTCCCGATAATTGCCGGCTCATATCGAACTCAGGAGCTCCGTTGGCAAATGTTTTCGGAGTGTGACAATCGTGACAGCCACCGACGGTGACCAGGTACTTGCCCCGTTCGACAGGCGATTGTGCCTGCGCAGCTGTCGCCGTTACCTTTTCCGGGTTTTCTGCAGCAGGCCGACAGCCCGCCATGACTACCAGCAATGGTGCTATTCCTATAATTCCTCGTGTGATAAACCGCATTGCTATTCCTCTCTCTGCCATTCGAATGGATTAAATCATCTCGCTCTTCGGCGAATGATTATGCGTGGAGCACTGGCGTTGGTCAAGTGGCGCACCTGTGGATCCTTTCGAGATTTGGTCGCTGTTCTCCTGTAGGCGCGGTATGCGGCGGCGCACTCGCGTAACACGGGATCGCGCGGTCACAGACCACGCCCACAGCTGAAAGTGGAGCAGATGAGACTCGAAAGCGCTGCGTTCCTGCGAGATCCTTCGCTTGACGTCTTTATTCAGCGTGCGATAGGATTGCGCGTCTTGCGGAGCGGAAGCCGCTCTGTCAGCAACCACTCAAGTCATTCAAGTCATCCTAAGGAGCAGCCAATCATGGCCATCAAGATCGTCAATAAAGTTCTGCCAACCACCATGGTCGGATCGTATCCGCGTCCATCCTGGTACAAGCAACAATTACTGGGCCGCGACATCCAGGTCGCTTTCAAAGAAGCCGCATATGAAGAAACGTACCAGGATGCCGTGGCAGCCGTGGTACGCGACCAGGAAGATGCCGGTCTCGACATTGTGACCGACGGCAACATGTGGTACGACGACTATGTCGGCGTCATTGGCTCGTTCTGCTGGTACATGTATGAGCGCATCGGTGGATTTGAATCGGCCCGCGAACCGCATCCATCGGGTGTCGGGCAAGCAAAGAGCCAGGGCAAGGCAATCCTGGATGACTGGGGTGGAGTCGTCAACAGCGGACCCGTAACTCATGGTCCGATCCGGCTGACGGATCTCTACAACGTGACGAAAGCGCATGCGACGAAGCCCGTCAAGGTCTCCGTCGGCGCCGGCCCGGCAAACCTCGCATGGCATGTTTATTTCAAACACTACAAGAATCCCAAGGAACTGAGCATTGCTCTCGCACCAATTTTCAACAAAGAAATGAAATCGCTCGTTGAAGCAGGCGCAACGTATCTTCAGTTTGAAGATCTCGGCGCGTGGCTGCCGCTGTTTACGAATGACAAGAATGACTACACATGGATCAAAGACGTCGTCGCGCAGTGCTGCGATGGTGTAAAGGCGAAGATTGGCTGGCACTTCTGCTTCGGTAATGCCTGGGGGAACGACATCCTGAGCGCCAACTTCCCCGAAGGCTACCAGACGGTCCTGCCACATTTCTTCGACACGCCCGGAATCGATCAATTCGTTCTCGATTATGCCAACCGCAACATGGCGGGAATCGAGTTCCTTAAGAATCTTCCCAAAGGAAAAGACGTGCAAGTCGGCGTGCTCGATATCCGCAACATGATGATCGAGAAGCCGACACAGGTTGCAGACCGCATTCGAACGGTGCTCAAGCACGTTGATGCGGATCGCGTGTATCCAAGCACGGATTGCGGCATGAAGCCCCTGGCTCGCATGGTCGCCAAAATGAAACTTCAGTCACTCGCGGAAGGCGCCGCCATCGTTCGAAAAGAAGTGGGCGGATAGCTTTTCAGCGCATCGCTTTTCAGATTGTTAACAATTCGATAATTGGAAGTTGGAGGATACGTGGCTAAGAAAGTAATCGCAGTGATGGGAGCAACGGGCTCACAGGGCAGCGGACTGGTGAAGGCGATCATGGCCGACAAGAACGGCGAATTCACCGCCCGCGCAATCACAAGAGATGTGAACAGTGACAAGGCCAAAGCCCTCGCGGCTCTGGGCGCGGAAGTCGTTGCCGCAGACATCGACAACGAAGAGAGTTTGAAGAAAGCATTTGCAGGCGCCTACGGCGTCTATTGCGTCACTTTTTTCTGGGCGCACTTTTCTCCTGAAAAGGAACAGGCCAATGCCAACAATATGGCTCGCGCCGCAAAAGCCGCCGGGGTTCAGCATGTGATCTGGTCGACGCTGGAAGACACACGGAAATGGGTTCCACTCAGCGACAACCGCATGCCGACGCTTCAGGGCAAGTACAAGGTCCCGCACTTTGATGCCAAGGGTGAAATCAATCATGTGTTTACGGATGCCGGCTTGCCAGTGACGTTTCTGAACACGTCCTTTTACTGGGACAACGCCTATATGTTCGGCATGGGACCATCCAAACAGGCCGATGGCTCGTATACGATCACGTTCCCGATGGGCGACAAGCGGATGTCCGGTATTGCCAGTGAAGACATCGGAAAGTGTGCATACGGAATCTTCAAGAAGGGCAATGAATACATTGGCAAGACGGTGGGTATTGCCGGAGAACATCTTACGGGCGCTCAGATGGCCGAGAAGTACTCGAAGGGGCTTGGAATCAACTGCAAGTACAACGAGGTCAGCCCGGAGGTCTATCGCGGGTTCGGATTTCCAGGTGCGGAAGACCTGGGGAACATGTTCCAGGTCTATCGCGACTTCGAGAAAGAATTCGTCGCCGCTCGCAGCGTCGATGTGACGCGCTCACTGAATCCGGAACTGCAGAATTTCGATCAGTGGCTTGCGAAGAACAAAAGCAAACTCACCCTGTAAGAAAAAAGGGGGCCTGACGGGTTGGAAAAAGGGGTCAGACCGGGTCAGGCTCCTTTTTTCCAACGCGTCAGGCCCCTTTTTTTATTCCATCCCGAAAGCGAGAAGGACGTTGCCAGGCATCCCGACAATTCCGCCATTGCCGGAACTCACGTAAAGCATTCCCCCCACAACTGCTGGTCCTCCGAGATCCATCGAACCGCCTTTGGCTTTAACTCCATTTACCGTTTCAAAGTCCTTGTTGGTATTGAATTCCCAGACGATGGCGCCATCCTTCGTGGAATAACCGCGTAATCCACCGTCCGCAGATCCGGAAAAGACAACGCCTGGAATCGCAGTCAACGCGGCCGACTGGGCGGCGCTGCAGCCCCGACCAGTTCCGCATAAGGGAGCCTTCGGCGGTGTGTACCACGCGCGCTCGCCGGTCTCGAGATTGACGGCATGCAAGCCGCCGGGGGCTGGCGTCAGCTGATCCGCTACGGCAAAGTAGGCTCGCTGCGCATCGACCGCTGCGCCCCAGACTCCACCGATTCCACTTCCACGGCCAGCCTGATACTTCCAAACCATGGCGCCTTCCTTATCCGGATCGAGTGCATATCCGATTCCGGATTTCTGCGGAATCACGATGAGCTGGCGGCCGTTCTCCAGCGTCGCGAGAATTGGCGAAGCGGAAAAGTCGAAGTCCGGTCCCACCGTCTCCGGACAATTGGCGTTCTTCACCGGACCATTACCGCAGCCCATCGCCCAGTTGTCCTTCGCAACCTGACTCGCCCACTTCAACTTTCCGTTTTGAAGATCAAATGCGAGCACCGCATCGGTCGTCGGCTGAGCTGGATCGGCATAGCCATTACCGGTTGCGACATAAACCAGACCGCGCCTTGCGTCAATCGTGGGGGCGCTCCATATTCCACCCCCCGCTGGTCCGTAAAGTTGAGCGCCGGTGGAACTCTTTCCCCGCGGTTTCGGTTCATCAACGGTGTAAGACTTCCAGATAATCTCGCCGGTATCGGCGTTCAGTGCAGTAACACTTCCTCGAAATGTGCAACATTCGTAATTCGGGCTCGATGCGGTGTTCTCCTCCGCGACTCCCGTGATCGGCACATAGAGCCTGCCCTCATAAAGTGTCGGCGCACCGGTAGCGCGCGCGGCGGGATGAGTTTCAACCTTTCGAATCCACAACTGTCGTCCCGTGACTACATCGACAGCGTATGCGTTGGATTTTGCGTCCGCGAAATAAACCGCGCGAGGTCCCACGGATATTGCGGTCCGAATGCCTGTCTCCGCGCGAAAGATCCAGTAAGTGCAGCCGGTCTTTGCGTCCAGCGAATAGATGGCGCCGGTCTCACTGGCGACGTAAACCCGGCCTCCAACGACAACAGGCTGGACGCGGAATTGAACCACGCCATCCACGCCAAACGCCCATTTGAGTTTCAGGCTTGGAACCTGTGCAGCGGTCAATCCACTTTGCTCGGCAGACTGAAACCGCGTGTTCTTCACGGTCCCCCCCCAACCGTTCCAGTTCGGTGCCGCGTTGGGATCCGATGTTCGTTGCGTCGCAGTCTTGCAAAGGGCTGCGGCTTCCGCAGCGACGGCGGCTGGTGGCCTTTGCGTCGTTGCCGCAGTCAGAAACGCCGAGACCGAACGCCGTTCGGCGACACTGAGACGAGCTCCCTGCAGTCGCATCGCACCGTCGGTAAGCGCACCAACAATGGCGTCTGGTGTGCGTCCTCCAAGGGCCTCACGCGTGGGAGCGCGGGAATCCGCCGATGGATTGATGTGGCAGCTTGCACATTCGCGCTGGAACACCGCAGCCCCTTCCGCGTTCGGTGCCGGCGCCTGTGGTGCCGGCGGCGCCTGTGTGAGAGCGAGTCCTGCGAAGAGCAGGCTCGCGAACCCGATCGACAAACTGATGAGTCGCATCACGGAATCTCCTTAGTTGCGCTAATTCGTCGACAGCTTTCCTGTGGCGCCTCTGCCCGCTCGGGCTCCTCGGAAGTCCTTCACCGGAGCGCGATCCTGATTCGCCACACGGCGACCAATTTCGTAAACGAGCTGGCCGATGCGCGCCATCTTATCGAAATCGATCTTCTCCACGGTATCCGTCACCTGGTGATAATCCGGGTGCAATCCGCTGAAGAAGAAAATAATCGGAATACCCTTCGACGCGTAGCTGAAGTGATCGCTACGATAATAAATTCGCTCGCCGTCGGAAGGATCGTTCATTTCAAAATTGATCGACAACGGTCGTGACATGCTGGCATTGGCATCGACAAGCGTATTGTGCAATTCCGTGCTGATGCGATCGGCCCCCACGGCGTACACGGTGCTGGCTTCCGCTGAACGGTTATCTCGATTGCGGCCGATCATGTCGATATTCAACTGGGTAACGATGTTGTTGATATCGCCTACGGATTCCGGAGGATTATCCGCAAAATACCTCGACCCATAAAGTCCCAGTTCCTCTCCCGCATGCCACACAAATACAAGTGATCGCCTGGTTTTCTCACCTTTCGCGAAGGCGCGGGCGAGGCCAATCAGCGCCGTCGTACCGGAACCATCGTCATCGGCTCCATTGTAAATACGATCTGTCGCTTCGCCATAAAGAGGTCCTTGAATGTAGCCGAGATGGTCGTAGTGAGCACCGAAAGCTACAAATGTGCTCCTAAGTTGTGGATCGCTGCCTTCGACAATGCCAACAACATTCCGTGTGAACTGACTACTCACGACACGATAATTCCCATCGATATTGATTGTCAGCCGGACGCCCTTCAGAGCGAATGCCTTCAATGCTTCGGATCGGCTGCTTCTCGTGCGGATCTGGCCGTAGTTTGTGTCCGATGCGCTGAACAGAAAATCCAGGAGCTCCGGTCCCACCGTAATGCTCGGCATGCGTGGCAAATCCAGGCGCTGCGAAGTGACAAAATCCGGGGCACCGGACGAGCTGTCGCTACCCGGGTTGCTCGAACCGGCCGTGAGTACGGCGGAAATCCCACCTTCCTCAGCCGCGAGCAATGTGATCGAATCCGGGTAGTCCAGCCACACAACGACTTTTCCTTTATAGTCCGCAGTCTTCGTGGATTCGGCATTGTTGCCAAGAAATTCCACTTGATCGACAGTAAATGTCCGCGATACGCCAACGAACTTCTGAAACGTCACCCCTTCCCCATCTCGAAATGTCCGCGTCTGACCTTTCACTTCGACGGTCAGAGAAGAGCGGCCAAGGTTCCGGATTCCGAGAACCGGGACCCTCTGAAAGTAAGACCCGTGATCACCTCCGGGAGAAACACCACCATCTTTGAGTTGGTCCGCAATGTAAGTTGCCGCGAGGCCAAGCCCTTCGTTGAACGTGCCGCGGCCCTCCAGATCGTCGGAAGAGATGTAGGTCAACCACGTACGCATCGCATCCGTGGAGAGAATGGAGGTGGGGATGTTCTGGGCGAGAAGGGAGATCGCAAGAACAACAATTAAGCCGGCCGCAACAATGTGTCTCTTGAAAAACTCCCCTCCTGAGTCAGGAGGGGTGGCCCAAACGGCCGGGGTGGTTCCGAAGCGAACCTTATAAGAATGTGGCTTTGGAACCACCCCCACGCGGCTTTCCTTTGCGTTGTTGGTTGCGTCCTGTTCAAGATTCCTTTTCATTCTCACCACAATTCTCCCGGCTTTCTCTTCAACAGCGCGATAAAGAATGGTCCTCCGAGCAGCGCCGTAATGACGCCGACCGGAAGTTCAGTCGGGGACAGAAGGGTGCGTGCAGCGGTATCGCACAATACCAGAAAAGCCGCTCCCAGAAAGAAGGAGCCCGGCACCAGAATGCGATGATCCGGACCGGCAATCATTCGAAGCGTGTGAGGAACCACAAGGCCAACGAAGCCGATGGGACCGCTGAATGCCGTCACTGCGCCGGTCAGGATTGAACCGATAAAGTACGAAGACATCTTTAGCCGATGCACATTCACTCCTCGCGTCGATGCCCAGTCTTCTCCGGCCGCCAGAAGATTCAGCTTCGACGACATCACCATCACGATCGCAAATGCCAGCATAACCATGGGGACGGCGACCACCCATGGTGTATAGCCGACCACGTTCAGGCTTCCCATCATCCAGGTCGTCATCATGTAAGACTGAGCAAAGTTCGAAGAGTAGTGAAAAAACAGCACCAGAGCTCCGAATATGAAATTCAGTGTCACTCCCGCCAGAAGCAGGGTAAAAGTGGGCAGGCCGCCGCTGGATCTGGCGATAAAGAAAACCAGAACAACCGTGAGCAGGGCACCTGCAAAGGCGAACAGGATGACGGGCAGTCCGAGAAATGCCACGTCCAGTCCGAGCCATATCGCAATCACCGCGCCAAGAGAACTTCCGCTGGAAATTCCAAGAGTGAACGGCGTCGCCAGCGAATTTCGAAGCAGAGCTTGAAACAGAACTCCGGCAACGGCCAACGCACCACCAACAAGCGCACCAAATAGAATGCGGGGCAACCGTACTAGAACGAGAATGTCGCGTTCCGTCGAGCCGCTCGACAAAATGCCGCGGAGTGAAAGCCCTTGATCGCCAATCAACGGTGCGATCAGGAGAACAGCGGCAAGCACGAGGACACAGGACCCGACCACGGTGAGGAACCGCCTCACCGAAAGTCCGCCTGCTCCTTCAGACCGGGATAATGTAGCTGCCTCGGCCATCGGTTCTTTTAAAAACGGAGACGGAGACTTCAAAGATTTCATACAAGTGTTCAGGGGTAAGAACCGACTCCGGGACGCCATCCGCCACAAATCTCCCCGCACGCATGGCGATCATGCGGCGGGCATAGCGAGCAGCAAGATTCACGTCGTGGGTCACGCTGACAATCGTCATGCGATGGTCCAGGTTCAGCCGTTCGACGATATCGTAAAAATGGATTTGATGCTTGAGATCCAGATATACCGTGGGCTCATCGAGCAGCAGCACTTCGGGGTCCTGAGCCAGCGCGCTGGCAAGCACCACGCGCTGCCGTTCTCCGCCGCTGAGCGCGGTAAAAGGTTTCTTCGAAAGATCAAGAGTATCGGTCAGCCGCATGGCATATTCGGCGCGCTCGATATCGATGCCGCTGTCAAACAAGCTCGCGGGCTGATGTGGCGCCCTACCCATCAGCACCATCTGGTTCACGGAAAACGGAAACACCACGTGCGTCTCCTGCGGAACAAAGGCCACGCGGCGAGCCAGATCGTGTGCGGTCACTTTTGCAAGAGACACGCCGTCGAATTCCACCGTCCCCGTATATCGACGATTCAGTCCCGCGAGGATCTTCAGGAATGTGGACTTACCCGCCCCGTTGGGCCCAACCAGTGCGACAAAGTCTCCAACCAAGATCGAAGTTGAAATGTCGTTGAGCACGGGCGTCCTGGCATACGCAAATCGCAGGTCCTGGATGCGGTACACGGAAGCGGCAGTCATGCTGGGATTGTATACTGGCTGCCGATCATTCCAGGTTTAAGAAGAGCGGCGTCATTCTACCGAGTCACGAGCATTATGGCCCACATTCAAACTGACAATTGCACGACCATGTGGGGCCGATGGCGCAGGAATGCGGAAAGGCATCCGTCAAGGGACGCGATTATTCATTGGCTCGCTGAGGGAGATCCTTTCCGCTGGACCTTCGCCGCGTTGATCGAAGCCGCGGAACGATGCGCGGCCACTCTGCTCGAGAATGGTATCCAGCCAGGTGAAGTATGCGCGCTGATCGTTCGACACGATCCGAGGCTTTATCCACTGTATCTCGGATGCGTCCGCATCGGAGTCATCCCAGCGATACTGGCGTATCCCAATGCGCGACTTCATCCGGACAAATTTCGACAGGGCCTTGAAGGAATGTCTCATCGTTCCGGGCTGGATTGGATTCTGACGGAACGGGACCTGGAACCCACGATTCGGCCACTTATCGGGAACGTCGGCACCACCGGCAGTACCATACAGGGCGTCCGGTTTCCTTTCGAATGGGATTTTCAATCTCGCCTCGGAAGTGAAGCCCTTGCCAGGCAGAGTCGGATTCACGATGGGATATCGGCTTCGGATCCGCTGCTGCTGCAACATTCCTCTGGAACGACTGGCCTTCAGAAGCCGGTGTTGTTGTCACATATCGCAGTCCAGGAACATATCAATCGCTACGCCAAAGTGTTGAGGCTGGGTGATCAGGACAAGATCGTCAATTGGCTGCCGCTCTACCACGACATGGGACTCATTGCGGCATTTCATCTTCCTCTCGCATCAGGCATTCCCACTGTCCAGATTAGCCCATTCGAGTGGGTGACGTTCCCATCGATTCTCCTGGATGTCGTTTCGAGAGAACGGGGTACGATTTCGTGGCTCCCCAACTTCGCTTTCGACATGATGGCGGACAAGGTCAGGGACGCCGATCTTGAAAACATCGATCTCAAGTCCTGGAGGTTGATCATCAACTGCAGTGAGCCCATACGGGACGAGAGCCATCAGAAATTCCGAAAACGATTTCACGCATTCGGGTTAGGCGAAAATTCGATCGCCACGTGCTACGCAATGGCGGAAGCGACGTTTGCCGTGACGCAATCCGTACCGGATTCCCAACCTATTGTCTTGGGCGTCAACAGGGCAGAACTTGCAAAAGGGACGGTCTCCATGGCGGCAGGCGAAAGTGAGGCCAGGCTCTGCGTTTCTTCCGGCTCGCTGATTCCTGGATGCGACGTCCGCATCGTGAATGATGTCGGCCTCGATTTTCCTGAAGGCGTGGTTGGAGAATTCGCAATTCGCTCGGTGTCGATGTTTGACGGTTACAGGAACTATCCGGAAAAGACTGCGGAGGTTCTGCGAGACGGCTGGTATTACAGCGGGGATCTTGGATTCAAATATGGTACCGACTTCTTTGTAATTGGCCGGAAGAAGGACATCATTATCGTCGCCGGGAACAATATTTATCCGGAGGACGTTGAATCTGCGATCGGCACCGTCAGCGGTGTCATTCCCGGACGAGTGGTCGCATTCGGCGAGGATGACAAAACAATGGGGACGGAGTGTCTGTGCATCATGGCTGAAACCTCTATTGCGGATGCTTCGGGGCAAAAGCAATTGCGCATCGATATTCTCAAGGCCGGTATGGCTATCGATGTTTCGATTACCAATATTTATCTGGTGCCTCCACGCTTCCTGATAAAGAGTTCATCAGGCAAACCCAGCCGGCAGGCAAACAAAGACAGGGTGGGGTTGATTTCATAACGAGTTCAAACGTCCGCATTAGAGAAAGACATACAAGTGATCACGTCTGAGCTTAAGGCAACCATACTGGCTGCAATCAAATTGGACGATTGGGATATCAACGATGAGACGATGGCGAGTCAGGTGCCAGGGTGGGATTCCTTGTCGCACATCACCGTCATTGCTGCCGTTGAAGAACGCTTCGGACTGCGCTTTGGCATGCGTGATGTTTTCGCACTTAAAAAAGTCGGTGATTTGCAGCGGCTGATCGATATCAGGCTGCAGGAAAAGGCCAATCGCCATTGATCCAGGACGATCTCACGGTAAGCGCGGTTTGTGACCGTGCAGAACGCGCAAGTGTGGAGTGTTTTGAATTCAGGAATGTGCACGGTCACAAGCCGCGCATACAACAAAAGAGGCACGGGAGTTGACTTTTACGGAGTTGAGGTTCTTTGCCTGCCTCGTTCCAGCTATCCTCCTGTTTTACTGTCTTCCGATTCGATGGCGAAGTCCTTTTCTGCTGATACTTTCTTATTTCTTCTACATGACATGGAGCGTTCCATACACCGTGTTGCTCTTCGTCCTCACAGCGCTGGTCTATTTTCTGGCGATTGCAGCGGATCGGGCTTCGTCGGATCGGGCAAGAAGAATTGCGGCGATGTCCGCGGTTGTTCCTCTTGCCGGAATCCTGACGGGATTCAAGCTTCTTCCGCATTGGCAGAATTTGTCTCCGGGGTTCCTGAACAACCTGGCAGTTCCTCTCGGTATTTCCTACTACACGTTCAAGCTGATTAGTTATGTCCTGGATGTGTATTGGGAAAGGATGCCCGCAGAAAGAAACTTTGCGGCATTAGCGCTTTATGCATCTTTCTTTCCACAAATATTATCCGGGCCGATTCAACGAGCGCCCGCCTTCATGGAGCAATTGAAGACTCGCATTTCAGCCGGTCTGAACCTTCCTGTGTTTGACATCGGAGTAGGGTTTGTCCTGCTTGGCCTCCTGGAAAAGCTGGTAATCGCCGATCGCATCGCGCCATTCATCGCCCAGGTGGACGGCGGTCTGGATGTCCATTCGGGCCTGGCGGTGCTGCTGTCTTCCTATCTTTACACCTTGATGCTTTTCGCAGATTTCTCGGCCCTGACACTGATGGCGTTGGGCGTTGGCATGCTGTTTGGAATTCAGGGGCCTCCTAACTTCAACCGTCCTTTCGCTGCCATCAATATTCAGGAGTTCTGGCGGCGGTGGCACATGAGTCTGACCAGCTGGCTGGTCGATTATCTGTTTCTTCCGCTGCGAATGGTGTTCCGTAAAGCCGGAGAGTGGGGACTCTCGGTCAGCATCCTTATCAATATGGTAGTCATTGGAGTTTGGCACGGCATCAGCTCCAATTATCTGGCCTTTGGTTTGCTGCATGGGGTGTTCATGATCAGCTCCGTCGCTACGATGAATTGGCGAAATACTTTCTTCAAGTCGCGGGAGGGAGCGCGTTTATTCCGCAGGATCTGGGGACAAGTAGTGACTTTCCATCTTGTCACACTCGCGTTTATTTTCTTTCGAGCCTCGTCGCTCAGTGCATCAGCCCACATTCTGCGAAGAATTTCTCAGGAAGGGAGGGTTTCATCGGAAGTCGCACCGTTGGACGGAGACATTTTCCGGGCTGCGCTGGCCGCTGCCTGCATTTCCTTCGTTCTGGGATATGGATTGTTTTCACGGAATGTGGAAGATTTCCTGGCTCAAGCAAACGGCCGGCGCCTTTATCTGATTTACGGGATTGCCCTCTTCGCCATCGTTCTTCTGAAAGTTGTTGAAGGAGGGCAATTCATCTATGCGCGATTCTAATCGTATGGCATTCGCGCTCGTCCTGAGGGTCATTGTGGGGCTGGCGGTTTTCCTCGTTCTCGACACCGCGATTTTTCGAACGTCCCTGTACTCCCGGATTCTTTCTCCCGACTCCAGCGTGGGGACTGCTGCCTACTACGTGAAATATGAACGTGAACGGGAGCCTTCTCATCGAGGGGATGTCCTGGTAATTGGGGACTCCCAGGTTGGCGAAGGATTCTGGGCCGGTCTCGCCAACAGAAACGAAGCAGATGGCGGTCTGAACTTTGTGCAGGGAGGAATTCCCGGAGCGACGCTACGTGCGCTTTACTATTATCAGACGATTCTCGATCCGAAGCGGGATCGATACCATGCAATCGTCATAGGCCTGCCGACATACCGCAAAAAGTCTTCAACCGAAACCGAACATCTCAACGATCGGATGCTGGATGCGGATCTTCTGCTTCCAATCCTCAGCTCCCGCGAGTATCTGGAATTTGCCAGGACCTACACGACCGGAGAAAAACGCCTCGAGGTCGGCTCAAGGGTTCTGGTGCAGAGTCTGAATTATCAGATGGATTTTCAGAATTTCCTGCTGCACCCAATCACTCGGAAGCGTGTGGTTTCATTGCGGCGCAAAATCAAAGACAGTATCGCCCTGGACTATGCTGGTCGAGACGAGAACATGGAGGGCCTCCGTTATGACTCCCGGTCCGGAGAAATGCATTTTCCGGAACGCCTTACTGAGATGGAGCGTGCCCAGGTTCAGGCTTACCTCGCAGGGCCGGGCGTCGTGGACGCCGACCATTATGATGAATATTCCAGACAGTGGATTGAGCGATTTATTCAGGCGTATCGTGGAACACAAACAACGCTTGTGTTTTTAAGAATGCCGGCCGAAGTTCTTCCGCAGGTCGATGAGATCCGAAGGAACGGGCCCTTCGCTTCATATATGCCGTTGCTTTGGAATGGTCCGGGAGTCAAGGTTATGGCCGAGGACGCTTTCTATGATCTTGAAGATCCGCGATACTTCTTTGATACCGTTCACATGAATCACGACGGACGCGTGCGTTTTACAACTCAACTTTCCCGCTGGCTGGCACGAACTCTCTAATACGGTGTTTTTTAATTCGAATGATCGGAAGCCGCGCACTGGCCTCCTGATCCGGAGACGCTTAGCAGAATGGGTCGGGAATCTCGATTTGGCTCCCTGTCGGCGCATTCGCACGGAATATGTGACCTGGACAGGCGAGGCAATGGCACTCATTCCAATTCATTCGCAGCATCACAAACCGCGCCTATCGTACCTGCCTGCCGCTCTGCCTCAGGAGGAACTGAGACAACCATCAAAAATCCGTCGATGATCAAAGAAACGCGATTCCACGAGAAGCAAAAATTATCGCAGCCCATAGCACTATCGCGACCGCGGAGTTGAATCTGTTGCGGTGCTGACGGGAAGCGACCGCATTCAGTGCAATGAGGACAAGCAGACCCATTTTGATCCTGAAGGAAGTGCTCTCGTAATACCGCGATGCGCCGGATGCAAACACGAGTACGCCGGTGAAGAGAATAAGGCCCATGCCGGCGCGCCGAATCCATCGTACGTCGGTATCAAGTTCGCGAACGTGCACCTGAAGGTGAGGGATCAGCACCGCCAGGCCGAAAAGTACAATCGCGAGAACGTGAAGAGCGGCGACGATGGGATACCCCCAGGTCGATTCACTGATTGTACGGCTCACCCACGTCTCCTGAATTCGTTCGCACAACTCGGGAATCGACATGTGCGATTTCAGACGACGCGAAGATCGAAATCCGCGATTGCGCGTCCCGCCAGGACGACGCTGCTCCACAGAATCAGCGAGAAAACGGCCGTCAATTTTTGCCTTGGGGAGCTGGACGTGCCGCTATCACGTACGACACGACGATGCAGCGTAAATTGCCCTGAAAGTGCCACGGCAAGCAACCCCATCTTCAAAAGAAATGCGGGATTGTTCATATACCGCGTGAGATCCGACCCGAACATCAGCGGCCCCGTAATCAGTACCGTCAGCAAGCCACCGGTTGTCCATGGCGCCAGATCGGATGCAAATTCGGCGATCGGCTGGCGTCTCCCGATACCGAGAAGGCGCAGGTCCACCAGGCCAATGGATCCGACCAGCATCGTCAAACCGATGAGGTGGACTGACTGGACCACTGGAAACACCCACGATTGCTTAATGAAGTCTGCCATTGCCCGGCCCGGCGATCACTTCCCGAACAGCTTCTGGTAATCGACAACTGGCGCGTCGCAGACGAACTCCGAAACGTATTCGGTTTCCGGTCGGAGCTGGAATGTTCTGGCAGGTATTGCCCATGGACGCACCCAGACGTTCGGGTCTTCCACCGTCACTTCGTATTGCAGATTCCCGTTTTCAAGTTTCTTAAACTTTTCGATGACATGCAGCGACTCGGTGTGCAGGAAGCCATGCACTTCCGTTTTGTCGTTGTATCCGGCCGACTCAATCACGAGAGTATCTCCTTCCCAGCGGCCAACGGCGGTGCCCATCCACGCGGGATCGGGATCCGGGGGAAGCGGCCGACCATCCAGAGGAATGAATCGAATGGCATTCGGATACTCAAATACCTGAATCATCATTTTCGGTGTCTGGATAAACTGCCACGGATATGGCGTGATGTAAGTTTGAGGAATGCCAAGAGGAACACATTCCTGAACGAGCGTCGTTCTGCCGCGAATATCGTTTGCCGTCCGAATCACCTGGTATTTTTCGGCTCCGGGTTTCAGAGGAGGAGCTTGAGCCCCCTGAGGAAGTCCGGCGTTTCCGTACACGCCGGTAAAATCCGGATGACCATCCATCCGGCCTTTAGCGTCTGCGGCGGACGCTGCGTTTGTCGTGGGCTTTGCCGGTGTTCCGGCGACGGTCACCGTCACGGTTTTCGTTACGGTGTCGCTGGCGCGTAGCGTATACGTTGTCGTTTGAGTTGGGGAAACCTGCTTGCTTCCTCGAACAGCGACGGGGCCCACTTGGGGCTCGATTGTCAGAGCCCGTGTGGCTTCGGTCTGCCAGACCAGCTGTACGGTTTCACCCGGACGTATTGTCGCGGGCCTCGCCTCGAACGACAGGATCCTCGGTTCGATTGCAGGAGCGCGCTGTTGCGATAGAACAACCGAACAGAACGCCAGAATCACCATGATGTTCGTTAATTTCCTCATACCGGCAAACCTCCCAATCGTCTCAGCCAGAACGATATTGGATTGTGCATTTTTGATCCATGAATATTTGTTTCCGTCGACTGTCGGTGTATGGTATTGCTGCGATCCAAAAACGTCGTACCCGGCAATTCAAAATCGGAGGATTTTCATATGAAACGAACATTGGCGCTCCTTGTGGTTTGTGCCGTATTTATTACCGTTGCACCGCTAAGCGCTCATCATTCGACCGCAATGTACACGGGTTCCCGGACCGTCACCGGCAAAGTCCTGAAGTTCGAATGGACGAACCCCCATGCCCACGTCTACGTTGAGACCAAGGATGAGGCGGGCAAAACCGTTGTGTGGGACGTGGAATTGATGAGCCTGAATCATCTTCGATCCTACGGCTGGACTGCCAAGACGGTTCAGGTCGGAGATATCGTTTCGGCGACGGGAATGTTTGCAAAGAGCGGCGATCCCTCAATGATCGCGAGCCGAATGAAACTCGCCGATGGCCGCGAGATTTCATCCTAGTCGTTTTCATTCATCATTGGAGGCTTCATGAAACGCTCGTTGGGCATCGTGTTTGTCGTGACGCTCGTGGTTTGCATGGCGTGGGCGCAGGCCCCACAGGCACCCCAGGGCACACCTGCGCCAGGGGCCGCGCCGGGAGCCGCGCCCGCACAACCGGCGCGTGGCGGTGGTCGAGGTCCGGCCATCACTCCTCGAATTGTAACTTTTGAGGCGAGTCCTGCCTCGATCAAACCCGGGGAGTCCCTGTTATTGTCGTGGGCGACGGAGGCTGGTACACCCTCCATTGACAATGGCATTGGCCCGGTTCCGCTTCGCGGAACTATCAAGGTCACCCCCAAGGCCACGACGACGTACACAATTACGATGGGCGCTGGAGTAGCAAAAACAGTGACCGTTACGGTCGCAGGAACAACTCCAGTTGCAGCCGCTGCGACTGATGCGGCCGGAGCTTCCGGGACGATGGCACGCATCGATGGAAAACCGGATTTTTCCGGAATTTATGGCTTCACCGGGATGGCCGGATTCAACGCCGGTGGCGGCCGCGGCGGAGCTGGAGCGGCCGCTCCGGCGCAACCAGCGTCGCCTTTTGCCAATCTTCCAGCGCAGCCCACACTGAAGCCGGGCGTCCGAAACCAGGCCGTTCCAAATCCCGCGGGAGGTACAGCCGATTGTCTGCCGCTTCCTGCGGACACCGCCTTCGGGGTGCCCTATCCTTTTCAGATCATTCAGAACAAGAACTACGTGACCTTGTTCAATGAATACCCGGGAACGTTCCGAATCATTCCGATTGATCAACCGCATCGAGCCGACGCCAAGGATGATCCTACCTGGATGGGCGATTCCGTTGCGCGCTGGGATGGTGACACGCTGGTCATCGACACCATCGCGTACAATGGGAGACACGCGATCGGCGGCATTCAGGAGCCCAGCGAAAGTTTTCACACCATTGAGCGCCTGACACGAACCGGCAATACCAATATCTTCTATGAAATTATCTATGAAGATCCTGAAAAGGCCGTAGGTCAGTGGAGAGCTTCGCGAACATTCGTCGGCGATACGCGTCCGGGCGTGAACAAAATAATGGAATTTGTTTGTGAAAACAACCGCGACTATGTCCCTCTGTTTGGACCGCAGGGTCCGCCACCGGCCGGACAGGGCCGAGGAGGAGCGGCAGGACCAGGCGGCGCTGCAGCGCCAGCGGGAGGACAACGGCAGTAATCCGGTAAAGTTCGTCGGATCGAGCTGCAGTTTTCATAAATGGATTTCTTATTAAGGATCGAGGAGAGCGGCTTCTGCCAATGGGTGCGGGAAGCCGACTCTCTTTTTGCTTTCCCGGGAATACTTCTTCTACACACGATTGGAATGGGACTCGTGGTTGGCATCAATACCACCTTTGACCTCCGCATTCTTGGTTTTGCGCCGGCCGTGCGGCTTCGGGCATTTCAAAAATTCTTCCCGGTCATGTGGATTGGGTTCTGGATCAATGCTATCACCGGCACAATTCTGCTGGCGGTCAACGCCACGAAGCTGACGCACAACCCGGACTTCTACGTCAAACTGGCATTCATCACTCTTGCCGTCATTAACGCGCAGATGTTGAAGAAGCAGGTGTTCAACTCATTCCTCCTCGATGGCACTGCTCCTGAAGAAGCGGCGCTGTCATCGCGAGCGAGAATACTGGCAATTACATCCATGTTCTTCTGGATAGGCGCGATCACATCGGGTCGGCTGCTCGCATACGTGGGCAAGAGTTCCGGTGTTCTCTAAATCTCAATGAATCCTGCACAGGTCCATTTATTGTTGAACCATCTTCCTGTCATCGGTTTTGGTATTGGACTCGCCCTTTTCGTGGTGTCGCTTGCTTCAAAACAATTGGATCTGCAGCGGGCCGGCTTTGTGATTCTGTTTCTTGCGGCGGCGCTCACCATTGTTTCGTATATCAGCGGAAACGATGCTCGGGAGCTTTTGAAAAAGACTCCGCGCGTTTCCGATCCGCTGATGGAAGCTCACGAAAGCGCCGCGCTCGTGGCATTTGTGTTCATGGAAATCACCGGTTTTTTTTCGTGGATCGGTCTGTGGATTTGGGGACAGCCGTCGCGGTTCGCGCGATGGAATATGGGAATCGTTCTGATATTCGCCACTCTGGCGTTCGGCCTCATGTCCCGAGCGGCATACATGGGCGGCGCGATCCGGCATCCCGAGACGGAGGCCGCACAAGCTATTGCCATTGATGCATCCGTCCCGACTCTGGCCCGGTCGTGGGGACTGTTCGTGCAGGATCATTCCTGGGTCTGGCCAGCCTGCGAAACACTGCATTTTGTTGGGCTCTGCCTATTGTTCGGCGCGGTTCTGGTTGTCAATCTGCGAATGCTGGGCATCGGGAAAACCCTGCTGTCGTTTGGGGCAGTGCGGCAGTTGTTGCCGCTCGGCATGCTGGGATTCACACTGAATCTGGTCACCGGCATGATGTTTTTTGTCGCCACGCCGGAGCAGTACACGGGACTTCTTTTCCTTCTAAAGATGATACTGATCGCCGCCGGTGCATTGAACGTGCTTTATTTCATGCTGGCCGAGAACCTCGAACGGGTGGGCTATGGTGACGATGCGCGGCCAGCGACGAAACTGGTTGCTGCCTCAGCCATCGTGATCTGGATGGCCGTCGTATTCTGCGGCCACATGCTTCCCTGGCTTGGGAATTCGTTTTAGGCACCTGTGTGCGCGATCTATGATCGGCGCGCCATTCGTCGGACGATAAAGCGCGCGCGGTCACAGACCGCGCCTTCGGTTTAGACTAAAGCCTTTTTGTACAGAGCAAGCAAACGAGTCCACGCTTTCTCAGCCAGTGGTTGGTTGTAGACTCCCGAATCCGGCGGGCACCAGCCATGCTGGGCTCCGTCGTACACTTCGATCTCCGCAGCCGCACCGAGCGTGTCTTTCAGGACAGTCTTCTCTGTGGGCCTTTGCATGTCGTCGTTCGCCGCGATTGCGATAAGGAACTGAGCCTTGGTTTTCGCGGCCATCACATTCGGGCTATCCGCTGCAGTTCCGACAAGAGATGCGCCGTGGAATGAGGCCGCCGCCCCAACGCGATCGGGCACGTTACCCGCTGTTCGGAGAGCAATCGGGCCGCCCATGCAATAGCCCTGCGTTCCGATCTTGCGATTCTTCGCAACCGAAGCCTGCTGGTCGAGCCATGCGACGAACGCCTTCGAATCGGTGGCTTGTGTAGTCGGAGTCAGAGCGTTCATGAGCGGGACCAATCCGGCAATTGGCGTCGCCGCGCCCTGTGCCGCAGTTGGCGCTTTCTGGACGCGGTAGAACGGATTCACGACGAGCACGGAGTAACCCGACTCCGCCAGACGTTTACCCATTTGGCGAAATGCCGGCCGCAACCCAAAGATATCCGGCCAGACGAGAACGCCTGGAGCCGTTCCTGTCGTGGGATGGACGAAATACGCATCGCAGGTGCCATCGGGCGTCTTGATGGTCACTTCCGATTCGGTAACCGCCACCGCATTCTGGACCTGCGGCAGCATCATCACCATGCCCGCTCCCAATAAGGCGCCGAACTGCCGCCGGGTTATCTTGCCCTGCGCGTCCAACTCCAGTAACTCTTTCTCAGAATGATCCTGATCGCACATGTTCCCTCCTTATGCGCGCTGTTGCGCGCGATTCATCGTTTACTCCCGCGACATTCTATAACTATTTTCCTCGTTTGTTTTCCACGTGTTTGTCGATCCAGCCCAGGATCAGGTCCGCAAGCTGCAGGTTGTTCTTGTCCTGCATCAGCATGTGGCTGTTGCCGTGAATTCCCATCTTCGGAAGATGCATCATTTCCGCATCACCACCGGCATCTTTGACCTGCTGCACGAACTTCTGACAGGTGTCGAAGGACTGGGCCCAGTTTCCGCCGCCCGGCGTGTCGAGGTGGTCGCCGAACATGACGAGGATGGGAATCTTCGAGAGCGACGCAATCTGCGGCCCCGTCATCGGCGCACACGGCATTTCGATGGAGATGATGCCTTTGATTCCGGAAGGATCAATCAGTGCGGCCTGCTCCGGAAAAAATCCGGATTCGGAATGGCCCATCAGTACGGCGCCCTTTAACTTCACGGCCAATGCCGCCATATTTTTCAACGTGGGATTCGGCATGGGAAGCGTGGAGTTCAAATCGGGAATCATCTGTTTGTAAAGTTCGTCGGCTGCTTCTACCGGAAATTGTTCATCCGGAAATGGCGTTCCGAAGGTCGGTCCAAAGCGAAACAGGGTCCATGACGTCTGGTGACTTGCCGCAAGAATGTTCGGCAGTTGATTCGGCGGCGTTGTTCCACCGCGAACCGCATTAAAGATGCTCGGATCAAAGCCGGAGCGCGCACGCGACGATTGATCGGCGAGATAGACGGAGCGTTCCTTGCGGATGAAGTATTCATTCCAACCCATGCGTCCGTCCGGTGTGGTCTCCCATGTCTTGCTGCTGAGACAGCACCCGTGCACCATCACGACAGGAATATGCCGGTCGCCGTTCTGCGGGATCTGATACTGCACATACATCTGGTTGATCGTGATGTCGCCAGTGCCGAAGCCGCCTCGCGCTCCTGCAGGTGCTGCGAGGGTCTTCGTCTCGCCTCCAACGAAAAAGCTGCCCTGGCTCTCCAGCACAAGGGGCTTGTCAGTCTTGCTTTTGTTTTGAGTGGCGATAGCTGTCGCCCCGATCAAAAAGACCAGCACAGAAAAAACGACGGCAAGATTTTTCATAATCGTTTCCAAAGTTTCTATTGGACGGGTTCGATTGTCACGATAATCTGCGAATTGCGGCCTTGAAATGCGAATTCTGTATTTGTAATGTCCCGCGAACCTTCCGAAACGGATTTAACAGAAGGACCCAGGCGTTCTGTAAACACTCGATACTGGCCCGGGGCGAGCAAGACTGAGAAATTCCCTTCGATATCGGGAAAGCCATAGAACACTTCGGAGTCCGGACCACTGCGAACCAGGCGAATGTAGTTCAGCTTCGGCAACGGTGCGTCATTGGAGGCAATGACCCGACCGGTCACATGAATCACCGGGACCTGGAACGCGATAGTGGTTTCTCCGGTAGTCCCAATTTGGATGTCTCTCTCCAGGAGAGTGATCCCCTTTGTGGTGATCTCCAGCACATAGGTTCCGGGATATACCTTCTTAAACTCGAATTGGCCGTCCGGCCCAAGCGAATCCGTGATGTCCGGGGCAGCATTGAAGACCCGAACCTGAAGGCCGTTCAGCGATCGGCCCGTTTTCGGGATAAGAAGTGCCCCATGCCCGGTGGTGTTGGTCGGTGGACCAATCGGGCTGGATGCGGACTTCAATGTGTTGGGACGCAACCGAACGACCGCCGCCAGCGGCGCGCCAGCCTGATCCAGAATCGTTCCACGAACTGCGACACCTTCGGTCACATCCAGTTCTAGTCCGGTTATCTGGCTCTCGCCGACGGCCAGGGCCCAGCTGGCATAAACGATTCGCGGATCCGCTGTGGAGAGGGAATAGTTTCCAGGTGGGATGGACGGAAATTCAAAACTTCCATCGTCGGACATCGTTGCCGAGAAAGTACGAATCGTTGCGGCTGGATTCGCAAAAAGAAAAGGCAGGGAACGATCGCAACAAAGAACCAGCTGTTCAATGCGACGACCATTGCCCGTGGCGAGATCCACGACGCGACCGGACACACTCTTTCCGCCACCTCCTGCAAGCTTCATCTCCGGAACTTCCATCGTTGAGCCGGCAATGACCTGGATCGTAGTGGCCCTGACCAACTCGGTCACCCCGGGGTGATACATCGGCGGGTTCCCCCTGCCAATCCGGATGTAGTAACGGCCCGGCGAAACGTTTTCCAAACGGTAATGCCCGGTGCTGTCGGTTTGCCCGAGGCTTTCCAGAGTACTGATACCGTTCGTATCGCCGACCGGAGTGACCGCGATTCGAATTCCTTCCAGGGGACGATCATTGTCGGTGCGCAGAATGCCAGTGACAATGCCCGCCTGCGATTGCAGGCTTGCAGAAACCTGGCCAAGGAGGAATAACACCAGAAGAAAACTTGTCATTGGAATACGATTTGCAGCCAAACAATAACAGACGCACCTTGTAAACCGGCTGTAAAGTTTTGAGGAGATTCCTCTCCCAACGGAGAGTGTTGCCCGCGCCAGCGGGCCGGTTGAGGGGTACAAAAAAGAAAAAGTTCCTGGAGAAATATTTAAGGTATCTCTCACCCGCTACATCACGGCAAAAGAGAAACTATTTCTTCATCCGATTTTGAATCTGGATCTGTATCGATTCAAGAGAAGCGCGCTGCGGCGCGTTCGGATTTCTTGCGAGAGAGCGCCCGATTTCTTCGAGAGCATCGTCGTAGCGAGCGAATTTCACATAAACATTGATCAGAGCAATACGCGCACTGTCATCGTTGTCGTCGATTTCAAGAGCCCTGGTCAGGCTGATCCGTGCGCGTTCGTAATCACCGATTTTGTACAACGCCGCACCGAGGTTGCTGAATGCGGTAGAAGAGGACGGAGACCTGCGTACCGCTTCATTCAGGAGGTCGACTGCTTTCGCATACGAGGCGGAGGCTTCCCCGGACTGTCCAGCATCGGATTGAAACTGGCCCTGTTGGAAATAGAGCGCCCCAAGGTTGATAAGCGGCACGCCGGAATTCGGGCTGAGGTTTCGAGCTTGGATTAATGCTGCTTCCCCTTCCTGAAATCTCTTCAGCGCGATGTACTGAATTCCCAGGCTCTGCAGGGCGTCGGAGAAATCCGGTGCAATCCGGAGGGCGCGTTGAAGTCCTTCAATGGCCTTTTGGGCATTTCCCTTCGCGGCCTCCTTCATCGCGTTTTCATACGCGTCGACGGCCTTTCCCGGGACTTTTGTCTTGAGCTGGCTAACGTCGACCACGGGACTGCCATCAGACTGTTCCACATCAAATATCTTCTCGGCTTCCAGAAAGATGCTTAACGTTGCGTCGAAAGCACCCGGTCGGGGTCCACTGTTGATCACACGCTCACGGTATGGCGCATATCCCTCAAGATTGACGACCACATACAAACTCGATACAAGCGTGATTCCGGTTTTCTGAAAAACAAATTCACCAGATGTATTGGCATAAGCGAAACCGATGAGCTGCCGGCCATCGGTTTCAAAACGAACTTCCAATATTGATGGACCGCTATGCGACCCGGTGATGACATGCCCATGGACGTTAATGGTCTGAGATGGATTCGGCGTCGTGGGGCTTGAGGTTCGAGGAGTGGACTGACCTGCAGCTTCAACGCAGGTCAGGGTCAGGATGACTGCAGCTTGGGCAAGGATTTGAAGCAATAAAATACGCACGATATATCGACTCCTGTGAACCGATCATCCGCGTGGCCAGGAAATGTAATCCGAAAAATGGAGTCTGCGCAGCCTGGCCTGTGAACGCAAAGGTAGCATAACGATCGCTGATATCCCATTCCACCTTCATTTTTGACGAAACATTCCGTTTACTTCCACACCACAAAGCCCTGTGCCGTACCCGTGCCGGCTACGGTGCGATAGCACGGAACGTAGCTGATGCGCTCGCCGGACAGGCCAGTTTGAAAAAGGCAGCCGGAGGCGGAGATCCAGTTCAGCAATTCGGACGTTCCATCCTTCATGAGATTGGGATTGATGGATTGAAGATACGCCCCATCCCGGTTCTGGATGGCCTTGAACAACGCGGCGTCGAAATCCTCATTGATTACAAAGTGCGACATTCCGCCGGAGCCGAAAACAGCGACACGCACATCTCTCTTCCATTCCTTCAGGACTCGATGCACCAGCTGCCCCAGCTCAAAACAACGCTTTGGGCGGGGCTGATTCGGCGGGAAAAACGTATTCGTGATGATCGGCAGCATCGGGACGGCGCGATCCTCCATGATGCGACGCAGGATATAAGCGAACGCATGCGGCGTTCCCACATGGTGGTGCGGTGAAGGATGCTCCGGCCACGCGTTTGATGTTGCAAAATCCCAGCCGTTGTCGAGTCCACGCTCGATGAGCAGCGCGGCAAGGTCCGGCAATGCCTTGTATTCGGTTCGCTCTTTGGGACGGTTGGCCCATTCCGCTTCGCCAATACCTGTCGGCAGCGTCGCGGCGCGTTCTTTGGGCAAAGGACCATTCCAGAATGTTTCGCCGTGGAAGATGGTGAAAGCCGGCTGCATTTCCGGCAGCACCAATTCACGCTGGTCATTGCCGAAGACCACACAGACATCCGGACTCACTTCTTTCCAGATCGCCGCAACCCGTGAGATTGCCGTCTGACACGCCGCATGATTGCGCGTTCGCGCTTCAAGCGACGATTTTTCCGCAAGGTTCTCAGAACGTCGCAGTGCAACGAGTTCTTCGAAGGAATATTCCTTTCCCTTGAACCAGTGCTTTCGTTTCCGATCCGCAGGGACGCGGAGCATCCACTGTTCCGGAGTGGTGCTCAGCTGCGGGCCGTGTGTTGTCCAAATACCGAGAACGATTTCGGCCATGTCTATCGGAATGCCATTTTCGTTTTACGATCGATTTCCGGCTTGATAGCAGGGCCAAACAGTTTTTCGAAAAACCCTTCTTTCACCAGCCGGTCAACCACGCTGTTGTCCACGACGCTCTTAACGTTGAATCCGCGAAGCTGTGTCGCCCCCTGCTCTTCGGCTTGCTTCTTAATGGCAATGACTGCATTGCCCATGACATACGGAACCCGTTCCAGAAGGTTCTGCTTGTAATTCGTGTCGTAGATGCGCGCGACGTCGGCCTCGGTCTGTTTGTCGTAAGCGATGTATGCCTTAATTGCGAAATCCTTGTCGTCGTAGAAACGCTTGATGGCTTCTGCATGCGCCTTGATGATGAGCTCCGGCAACTTAGGATTCTTCGCAACAGCGGCCTTGGTGAACAGGTAGACGTTTGACGCATACACATCATCGAAGTCGGACAGATTCGCGAGGTTCTTGAATCCCTGTTCCTCGACGCGGAAGTACTGCGGTGCCGTAAGCAGCGTCGCATCCGCGCGGCCTCCGACCAGAGCGGATGCGCGCGCCGTGGCATCTGTCCCGACGGGTACCCACTGGACATCCTTCGTACCCAGGCCGAACTTACGTAGCAGCGCGACCGAATAGTTGTAAGGTGCGTCACCAAGCTGGCTCACCGCAATGCGTTTCCCCTTGAGATCTTTTATCGAGTTGATTCCTTTCGCAGCCATCAGGGCAAAAGGGCCCTTGTTCAGCATACTGCCCATCAAGACCAGGGAACCGTCTCGAGAACTCGCCTGCAACGCCTGTTCCATGGACGAGTTGGTCATCACGGCATCGCCGCTCGTGATCATGGCGACACCGGCAATGCCGGCCCCGAATTCCAGTTTCACATCCAGGCCGTATTTCTCGTAGTAGCCGCCTTCCTTAGCGATGAACATCGGCCAGGATCCTGCGCTCCGAGTCGGATAATTGATTGTCACCTTCTGCAGCGCGCTCTGCTGCGCGGAGAGATTAGTGGCTGGAAGCACCAAAGCGGCAATCACAATCGATGATGCAATCTGCTTGAACATACGATCCCCTTCCGAACTCGCATCGTATCGCAACGGGGGAACCGGACTCTCAGTTTTTCCTCGAATGCCAGCTATACCAACTCGACAAAGCGCCAATGCGTATCGGGAGCAAGGCCCGCAAGTTCGCGTCCGATCGCGCGGAAGACGGGCGGCGATACGATCATGTGCTGCGTCCCCGCATGCATGTCACGAAACAACCGCTGGAGCGTTCCAGCGCGCAGACCGGTTGTACCGGCTGCGCCGTACGCGAACGTTGCAACCTGATGGGCCGCCCAGGTCACATGCGTCATGGCAAGGCGAATCATCGTATGTTGCCGCACGGAAAGTTTCTCGCCCGATTCCAGAGCGTGTTGCACCTCTTTCCAGGTTTCATACACCAGCGCGTGCGCAGCGCGGTAAATGCCTTCGGCACGCGCATAGTCTTCGAGAAAGCTCTCGCTGGTTGCCTGCGTACCCGCGCGACCGCCGCGTTGCCGGACATACGCTGCGGACTCATCGAGTATGCGCCGCCCGATACCGCAAGCCCATCCGGAGTGGCAGATTGTGGCGAATCCCGCGATTCCGATCGTGTACAGCGGGCCGCCACGCTGCGGCGTCTCCGTCACGGCAAAGTGGGTGTAGGCTTCCGGAACGAATGCGGAGTCGATGGTGTAGTCGATGCTGCCGGTTCCGCGCAGTCCCATTACATCCCAGTTATCGATAAGCTTTGCCTGGCTGACAGGCAGTACGAAAATTCGCGGCTCGCCGGTACCTTCGATGATGCCCAACGTATGAATGTGCGTGCCGTGTTTGATTCCGGAAGCGAAGCTCCAGGACCCGCTCAATCGAAAGCCGCCGTCTACCGGAACCGCCTTTCCCGGGCGTGTGCCTTGCCCGGCGATAACCGGGAACCGATTGCCGCCAAATAATTCCTTAACTGCCGAATCTCCAAGGTATGCGGCGCCGGTGCCGATGGCGAGTGCAGCCGCCATCAGTACCCACCCGGTGGATGGATCTCCGTAGGCAACGTTCTCGATCACTTGAAGCGATTCCACGGAAGTGAGTTCGGCACCGCCAAGGGCGCGCGGCACCCACATGCCATAGAGTTGCTCGCGATGAAGCGCTGCGACAACGACGTCGGCAAGCTGGCCGCTCTTGTCCCCAATTTCGGCATGCTCGTTTGCGAGCACCCCCACGCGCTTCGCACGCTCCGGAAAATCAGTCATTGTCCAACCTCCTGCGGGTTTATATATGAAAGTCGACATCATAGCGTGTTCAGGCGCGGATGGAGATGTCCCGTCGTCTATTCAGTCAGGAGAGGGGACATCAAAGATGGCGTGCCGGGGGTTCGGTTGCAACAACTCCGCGAGTGACCGCTTTGCGGTCACTCAATCCTCCGGACTCAGGAGGGCCATCCTTGCTTCTTCCTCGTTCTTGCGCAATGCGACAGACCGGTTATCATTGTCGGCCATGAGATACCTGACAATCGTGACAGCTCTCCTGGTTGCCGCACAAACGTCCCAGACAACTCCGGTAGTCGCGCCCATCCCGACCTTCAAGGAAGTAAGTGGCCCCGGACCGATGTTTTCGGGATTGCAGCGTCTTCCGATGGATGAGGACCTCGCGCATTTCAAATACATCGTGAAGGAGTACTTCATTTCCGGAACCGCGCAGGGGCAGCCGTACACGACACGCATCCTGGTACGCCGCCCTGCGGATGCCAGACAATTCAGCGGTATCGTTCTCGCCGAACCGATGCATCCAACCGGCAACAGCTGGATGTTTCATTTCCTTCACACATACGTGATGAGTCAGGGCCATATCAGCCTGGAAATTGTGACGGCGAGCGTACCGCTGTTTACCCAAGCCAACGTGGAGCGCTACAAGTCGCTCGCCATCGCCGACGCTCAGGCGAACGAGATCCTCGCTCAAGTCGGCGCACTCATGAAAAGCGGCGGCAGCCATGGACCTCTCGAAGGCCTGCCGATGAGAAAGATGATTCTCATGGGAACGTCGGCATCGGCGACCGCATTGACTGCGTATCTGCCTGCGCACATGGTTTATCGCGCCGATGGAATGAAACCCATCTTCGATGGCTTTCTCCCAACGAGCATTGGCGGCAACGGCCCCATCATGAAGGTGGATGTACCGCTGATTCTCATGCCGACCATGACGGAAATCGTCGCAGAGGCCGCCACGGGTAACCGTTATCGCCGTCCCGACGGCGACGTCCCCGGCGATCAATTCCGCATTTATGAAGTTGCGGGGATGGCGCATAACGATTCACGCATCAATCCTGTTTACGATCCCGACCCGTGCAAATATCCCGTAAGCCGGTTCCCGCAGGGACTGGGCCTGAGCGCCGGACTCGAGCGCCTCATTCAGTGGATCGATAAGGGAAAGGTTCCTCCGCACGCGGATTACGTTGTCGTTGATAACGATCTGAAGAATGACGGATCTGTACTTACACTGGATGCCAATGGCAATCCGAAGGGCGGTGTCCGAAGCACCTACGTCGATGTGCCGTGAATCGCTACATTGCGCCGAACGAACCCAATCCCACGCCGATACCGAATCCTTCTCCGTTAACAGCAGCAGCGTCGGTGCAATTGTTCTGCAATATCGCCGGTTACGAAGTGCCTATCACCCGCGGACAGGTTCAAGCGCTTTACAAGAGCAAGAAGGAATATCAGGCGAAAGTCGAACAGCGCGCCAATCAACTTATCAAGGAAGGATGGTTGTCTCCGGCATATAAGAACCTGATCCTTGCCGATGCAATGAAGGTCAATCTCTGGAATTGATTGAACTATCAACGCACGGACTCTTCGAGTGGCTTTCCGGCAACACGAGACTTCCTTTGCAAGCCGGGAAAGTCAGGTCTGAAACGGTAGGCGCGAAAAACCTGCCGAGCATTCGCGCCGCAGCGGGCCCCCACGCCGGCAGGTTGTACTGCCATACGACTTTCTTTTGCCGCGTTACTTCAAAGACGATTCCCGGTGTTCCCGCGCACACCAACGGATTACCGTTCGGCAATCGTTGCAGGCCGGAAATGTTTTTTCGAGCTGGTACACTTTCACAATGAGCAACCGCGTCCGGCTTCAGGTATTCACAGACTTTGTTTGCCCCTGGTGTTATTTGTGTACGCCGCGCGTCGCGCGACTGGAACGGAGTTCGAATATCGATGTCCAGTGGGTATATTTCCCGTTGCACCCGGACACCCCGGCCGAAGGTCTTCTATTGAAGGAGCTG
>Ga0163162_10000522_pt1 | contig 35640 bp, 24 predicted proteins | sample S55metaG_FD_115310 | JGI IMG/M metagenome (GOLD analysis project Ga0163162, IMG submission 115310) | Switchgrass rhizosphere microbial communities from Kellogg Biological Station, Michigan, USA - S5-5 metaG | ecosystem: Host-associated > Plants > Roots > Rhizosphere > Soil | place: USA... | reverse complement strand
TAGTTTGGGTAAGAACATCATTTTACTTATTTTGCAGGTCTTAAAGAACAGCGCTTGATTTAATATTTATAGCCCAAATGTTCTCTCAAATAAAAGAATTAATGGTTAAGATTTTTATAGGCGGCCTTCCTGACAATATCCAAGAAATGGATTTGGCAATATTGGTTAGCCTTCATGGTAGGGTTGAAACAATTAAAGTAGTTCGCGACAGGGCTACAGGCAAATGTAAAGGTTACGCATTTCTGGAAATTTACAGCCTTCCCGATGCTAAAAACATTGTATCTACTTTAAATGGCGAAACCTTTAGAGGTAATGTAATTACCGTTAAAATATCTGAAGAGGAAAGTGGCGCTAAAGTAGCAAAGCCAAAACCCAACCCTAATGCCAATCAAACTTTTAAAGGTAAAAGGCCCAGGTTACAGCGCTAATCTTTTAGCAGGCTTTTACTAAGACATGAGAATCAGGCTGCAACCGCTTTAAATAGCCAGCACTCTTTCTTGTTCGTTATACCCTACAGCAAAGATTACTTTACCATAAACTTTATTTCAGATTTACAGATATGGAAAATTATGCCATTGTAATATTTATTTTAGCTGTAATGATTGGCCTTTCTGCAATCGCAGACCGAATTAAAATCCCCTATCCTATTTTACTGATTATTGCTGGAGTTGCAGTTGGTTTTGTGCCATCATTGCCACCAATTGATATTAATCCCGACATTATATTTTTGATATTCTTACCGCCGTTGCTTTATGATGCTGCATTTAATATTTCATTTAAGGAATTTAAAACCAATATCAACACCATTTCTACCCTTGCTATTTCACTGGTTTTTATCACCGCAATCGGCATTGCTGTAGTTGCCCATTATATGATTCCGGCTATGAGTTGGTCGCTATCTTTTGTATTAGGTGCAATCCTATCTGCTACTGATGCGGTTGCTGCCATGAGTATTACAAAGGGCCTGGGTTTATCTCATAAAACCAATACCATTTTGGAAGGTGAGAGTTTGGTTAACGATGCTTCTGCATTGGTCGCTTATCGTTTTGCCGTAGCTGCGGTAACCGGAACGGCTTTTGTGTTTTGGAAAGCATCACTTGAATTTGTCGTTTTAATGGCAGGTGGATTTTTAACAGGCCTGGTGATGTCGAAAATTTTAGCATTTATTGTTAAGCGGATTCATAACAATAGACTGGCAACCATTAGCTTTATGTTATTAATGCCTTTTGTTACCTATTTAATTGCCGAAGAGTTACATGTTTCCGGAGTTATTGCAGTAGTTATTTTAGGACTTGGGATATCGAGGTTTAGCAACAAGGTATTTCCGGAGCAGCTTAAAAATCAATCGAAAAACATCTGGGACATTATTATCTTTTTATTGAATGGGCTAATTTTTATATTAATTGGCTTACAGTTCCCTTATGTATATAAAAATATTAGCAGTACCGATATTCTGCCTTATATAGGTTATTCGCTGGTGATTACCGTGGTCGCATTGTTATTGCGAATGGCACGTGTTTTCTCACAAAAATTTAATCTTCAAAAAGCTTTTCAGAAAGGGAAACATCGGATTACAGCGGATGCGCTGCTAGACTTTAAAAATAGCCTGATCATTAGCTGGTCGGGCATGAGAGGCATTGTTTCGCTGGCGATTGCAATTGGTCTACCCACTACTTTATCGGATGGGAGTGCATTTCCGCAACGAAATGCCATTATATTTATCTCCGTAGTGGTGGTACTGTTTACCCTTATTGGGCAGGGACTTACTTTACCGTGGTTGGTGAAGAAACTGGCTACGGAAGCGGAGTAGTAGTAGGCTATTATATCTGGTAAACAACAATCAATTCTAAGTAATTTTATAAGAAAGGATGCTGAAATAAATTCAGCCGACGAATGCAAGGAAGAGCACGCATTATTGAACTTGTTTCAGGATCTTATAGAACAGACTCTATCTTTGAGGCTAAATTTAAAAGCAAAAGGGATAAAATCTATTGATCTTATCCCTTTTCATTGCTATCAATTCTAGCTTACCAGTATACGCTATAAAGTGCCACCAATAAACCGATGATGATTAAAGCGCCTACTGCAAAACTGGTAGTCGTTTTAAACATTTTAGCATCAATGGCCAATCCTTTAGCTTCGGCCTTCTCTTTGTTGCTGCCCAAGCTTATCATTACCATACCTAACATACAGCATACAAATACAAATCCCATCCGATCCAAGAATGGAATTTCGTAAACCCCATCGGCGTTTTTTACAGAGAAACCCATTCCGGATAACCATGACAAATCAGTTACTATAGGTAAGAATTTAAGTAAAACTGACAAACCGAAACCACCGATAGTTGCAAATAGTGCGGCAGTTGAAGTGGTTCTTTTCCAAAAAAAACCCAGAATAAACATGGCAAAAATACCAGGAGATACAAACCCGGTATACTCTTGAATATATTCAAAACCACCTTTTTTATCGATTCCTAAGTGAGGCGCAATCAATACACCAAGAATCATGGCTACCACAATAGAGATCTTACCTGTTGTGACCAAATTATTCTCAGAGGCATCTGTTTTTAATACTTTTTTGTAAATGTCTAAGGTAAAAATCGTAGCAATACTATTTGCTTTACCCGCCAAAGAAGCTACAACTGCAGCAGTTAATGCCGCGAATGAAAGGCCTTTTAATCCGGCAGGAAGCAAGTTTAACAATACAGGATATGCACGATCAGGAACAACAGAACCACCTTGAATCATTTCAGACTGGAATACACCGTCTTTATATAACACATAGGCGGCTATACCAGGCAATACCACAATGATAGGCATGAGCAATTTTAAGAAAGCGGCAAAAAGAATACCGCCACGGGCAGTTTCTAAATTGGCGCCCAATGCACGTTGGGTGATATACTGATTACAGCCCCAATAGTTCAGGTTTACGATCCACATACCGCCAATTAATACACTTAAACCCGGCAAATTGATATAATTTTCGTTATCAGGCTTGAGAATCATGTGGAAATGTTCTGAAGCCTTAGTTGCCATTAAGCTATAACCTTCAAATACACCGCTTGTACCGTAGTGTGTAGAAACCAGGTTTAAAGCCAGGTAAGTTGTAGCCAAGCCTCCTAAAATCAAGAAAAACACCTGGATTACATCCGTATAGCCAATTACCTTCATACCGCCAAGGGTGATGATGATGGCGAAAAGTGCAATGGCATACATGCAGAAGTTCAGGTCGAAACCAGAAATGCTGCTCACCGCTAAAGCACCTAAGTAAAGAATAGAAGTTAAGTTTACTACAACATATAGCAATAACCAGAAAACAGCCATAATCATCGCAACTGTACCGTTATAACGCTGATGCAAAAACTGCGGCATGGTGGCTATTTTGTTTTTCAGGTAAACCGGAATGAAAAATACGGCTACTACTACCAGGGTTAGTGCGCCCATCCATTCGTAGGTGGCAATGGCTAATCCCATTTTAAAACCTGAACCGCTCATCCCGATAAACTGCTCAGCAGAAATGTTTGATGCGATTAAAGATGCGCCGATTGCCCACCAGGTTAAAGAACCTTCAGCCAGAAAATAATCTTTAGAACCCGTAGATTCTGATTTTTTCTTGTTGTAAATGTAGAGCCCGTAAGCGGCTACAATAACGAAGTAAATTGCAAATACAATGTAATCCTTCGTGTCTAATAAATTGTTTTTCATCTATTTATTGGTTGATATAACTTGGATGTTTAAATTTTAACTGAATAAACTGGTTCCATTATCAGTTTGAACGGTATAGGAATCTAGCTTAAGGCCAAATTGCAATAAATATTTAGAAGAAAGTTCTTCGATTAAATCTACAATTTTTTCTTCCTTAACAATATTAATCGTACAACCACCAAAGCCACCCCCCATCATTCTGGCACCCAACACATAATCTAGTGGTTTAACCGCTTCAACTAAAAAATCCAACTCCTTGCAGCTTACTTCGTAATCTTTACTTAAACCTTGGTGCGTTTCGAACATCAGGTTCCCTAAACCCTGTAGATTACCGTTTTCAAGCTGTTCTGCAGCCGTTAGTAAACGCCCTATTTCTTTGACTACAAAACTGCATTTTGTAAATACTTCTTCATCTTTTGGTTTAACATGTGTTTCCAACATACTAAGATCTACATCGCGCAAGGTATTTACATTGGGATAATGCTCTCTTACCCAGGCTACGCCCTGCTCGCATTGGGCTCTTCTTGTATTGTAAGCTGAATCGGCAAGGGCATGTTTTACATTCGTATTTAAAAGTAAAAGTTTATAGCCATCTAATTTTAAAGGGATGTAAATGTGTTTCATCGATCGGCAATCGAGCATAATGGCCTGATCTTTTTTACCAAATACAGAGGCAAACTGATCCATAATACCACAGTTAACGCCTGCAAAAGTCTGTTCGGCCTTTTGTGCAATTAACGCAAAATCCATTTTCGGAACATTAAGTGAAAAAAGCTGATCGAGCGCAAAACCTGTAGCACACTCTACTGCTGCAGATGAAGATAAACCTGCGCCCAATGGCACATCGCCATCAATATAAAAATTAAATCCACCTAAGCGGTAACCTCTTTCTTTTAGCTGATCTGCTACACCTAAAATGTAGTTTGCCCAGCTATTTTCGGATTTATTTAAGCTTTTTGCCGATGAAATATCAAATTGCTGATAACTCTCTGAGAACAAATGAATTTCATCATCTTCTCTTTTTGAAATGGCTACGTAAATGGCCTTATCAATAGCTGCTGGCATTACAAAACCACCGTTATAATCGGTATGTTCGCCAATAATATTAATCCTTCCCGGCGAACGAACCAAAATGGGTTCGGCATTGAAAAGTCTTTTAAACGTACTTTTTAAATCTTGAGCATTCATTATTTAATAATTTTAGTCTTCAGCCTTGCTGGTTTTATAATGTATAATAGACATTTCTTTCAATCGGTTTGCGGCAAACTCAGGCGTAATATCGCGCTGAGGGTTAGCCAGCATCTCGTAACCTACCATAAATTTTTTAACCGATGCTGAGCGCAACAATGGTGGATAAAAATGCATATGCCAATGCCATTCTGGATAATAGCCATTGTTTACAGGCGCCTGATGCATACCTGCCGAATATGGGAAAGAGGTCTCAAAAAGGTTATCGTATTTGGTAGTGAGCACTTTAATGGCCTCTGCTAACGATTTCTTTTCTGCATCGGTAAAAAGTTTAATGCTGTTTATGTGCCTTTTACTGATGATCATGGTTTCGTAAGGCCAAACGGCCCAAAAAGGAACCAATGCCACAAAATGATCATTTTCAAATATGATTCGCTCGTTTTTCTTTTGTTCCAGCTTTAAATAATCGGCGAGTAAACTTCTTCTGTGGATGGCATAGTAAGTTTTCTGGCGCTCAGTTTCTTTGGCGATTTCTAAAGGTACATCGCCCTGCGACCAGATCTGTCCATGCGGGTGTGGATTGCTACAGCCCATTATTTCGCCTTTATTTTCAAAAATCTGAATATATTTAATCCAATCGTTCTCGGCCAGGCTGTTGAATTCATTCTGCCAAACATTGACCACAGCTGTTATGGCTGCTACACTCATTTCAGGAAGCGTGAGGTTATGCTTGGGACTAAAGCTGATTACCCTGCAAAGTCCACGCTGGTTGTTGGCTATCAACAAATCACTTTCATTCATTTCACCAGCTGGTGTATCCTCCAGCAAAGCGGCAAAATCATTGTTAAAAACAAAGCTTTCGGTATAAGCCGGATTGCTATCGCCGTCTGCTCTACCATTTCCCGGGCATAAATAACATTTAGGATCATATTCCGGACGGTTATCTGGTGTAATGTCTTCAACCTTACCTTGCCACGGTCTCTTGGTGCGGTGTGGTGATACTAAAACCCATTCGCCGGTTAATATATTTAGCCGGGTATGTGGATTACTGTCGAGTTCGAATGTTTGGTTCATTGTATATTTTAAACTGGTTAGAAAAAAGAAAGCCACATGGCCCTCCTATCTAATGCGCCAAATTATAAAATTAATATTAATTGTCAAAAAGACAATTAATATTAATTTTTATTTTCGTGAAAATTTGAACATATTAAGCCCTTTAAAACCCTGATTAAAAATGATTGAATATTCCAGACAGCCACATTATCTTGTAGCTGTTGATTGCATCGTGTTTGGATTTGATGGAGAACACCTTAAAATTCTGTTGGTTAAGCGGGGTTTAGAGCCCGAAATAAACAAATGGAGTTTAATGGGCGGTTTCGTAGGTCCTGACGAAAGTCCGGATGATGCAGCAAATAGGGTACTCAAAAAAATGACGGGTTTAGAAGGTGTTTACCTGGAGCAGATGCAGATTTACGGAGAACCTGCTCGCGACCCCATTGAAAGAACGCTTTCTGTAGGGTATTTTGCTCTTATTGATATTCACAAATATGAAGCGCAGTTAAACGACGATTATGAGGCAGAATGGTTTTTGATCAACGAGAGGCCTAAACTTATTTTCGACCATAACCAGATGGTTGCTGATGCCCGAAAAAAATTAAGGTATAAAGCGGCCCTACACCCTATATTGTTCGAAATGTTGCCGAAAAAATTCACCATTCCACAGTTGCATATCCTTTTCGAGGAGGTAAATGACACTAAAATTGATACCCGAAATTTCAGCAGGAAAATTACTTCCACAGGATTATTGATCAAGTTGGCAGAGAAAGACAAAACAGGTTCTAAAAAAGGGGCATTCTACTTTAAGTTGGATAAGAAAAAATATGCAGCCAATGCACAAGCCTTTTTAAACCTGGTACCCAACTTAAAAGTATAGCCTATTTCTGCCTTTTCAATACTTTGTGCCATATGAGTTAAAACAAAAGCCAGGCATTATTCCTTTGCTTAGGTAAATTACACCTAAATATGGCCAAGCACAAAAAAAGACCTTTCCAACCTATAGAAAACTATGGCGTTATCGGCAACCTGAAAACTGTAGCGCTGGTTTCGCTAGAGGGTTCTATAGATTTTTTGTGCGCACCTAAATTCGATTCGCCCACTGTTTTTGCCTCGATGCTCGATTCGGAAAAGGGCGGTTATTTTTCAGTTGAACCACAGCTTGAAGATTTTACCAGCAAACAACTTTATCTGCCCGGAACAGCGGTTCTGCTTACCCGATTTTTCGCCGGACAGGGCATCGCAGAGCTTAGCGACTACATGCCGGTATCAAAGGAAACTGATTTCCCAAGTGCAATTGTGCGCCAGGTGAAATCCATCAGGAGTGATATTACTTTTAAAGTTTTCTGCGTACCAGCTTTTGGCTATACTAAAAGTAAACATACGGTTCGGCATGAAAATCATGAACTGGTATTTTTTTCCAAAACAGAAAAACTGACCTTAAAACTAAAAGCGGATGTGCCTTTACATATTGAAAAAGGTACTGGCTATGCTGAATTTACGCTAAAGCAATCTGAAACGGCGCACATCATCATGGAAATTATTCAAGATGATGAAGTTGCGGCTGATTTAGCCCATTACAAAGAACACGGTTACCGTAAAACCGTAGATTACTGGCGGGAATGGATCAACCAAACCACTTATAAAGGCCGTTATGATGAAATTATAAGAAGATCGGCAATTACGTTGAAGTTACTTACCTCAGCAGAATTTGGTTCGGTAGTGGCCGCGCCTACTTTTGGATTGCCTGAAACGATTGGTGGAAACCGTAACTGGGATTACCGTTTTACCTGGATCAGGGATGCGGCTTTTACTATGTATGCCTTTTTAAGGCTTGGCTTTTTTGACGAGGCTACTGCGTTTATGGACTGGATATTTAACCTTTGTCAGAAAATAGACCTGCAACTGGTGTATCAGATTGATGGCAATACAAAAATAAAAGAAATAGAAGCCGATCAGTTCGAAGGTTACCGCTCATCGAAGCCTGTGCGCATTGGCAATGAAGCAGCCAGTCAGTTACAGATTGACATTTACGGAGAACTGATTGATACGGTTTACATTTATAACAAATCACACAAGCCAATTACATACGAATTCTGGAAGTTGATAGAAAAACAGGTGCAATGTGTAATTAAACAATGGAAAAAACCAGATCATGGCATCTGGGAAATCAGGAATGAAAAAAAGGAGTTTTTGCATACACGCCTAATGTGCTGGGTAGCGATGGATAGGGCAATTAAAATTGCCGAAAACCGATCATTCCCTTACCCGGAGCAGGAATGGCACAGTATCCGCAGCGAAATCTACGAGGATATTTATTATAATTTCTGGAATGAAAAATTAGGTGCATGGGTTCAGTATAAAGGTGCTACACATGTTGATGCCAGTGCTTTGCTGATGCCATTAACTCACTTTATCTCACCATTGGAACCCAGATGGCTTTCGACCATGAAAGCAATTGATAAAGAATTAGTACTGGATGTATTGGTTTACCGTTATAAAAACGGCATGACTAAAATAGACGGATTACAGGGTGAAGAAGGAACTTTTAACATGTGTTCATTCTGGTTTATTGAAGCATTGGCCAAAGGTGGAGAACTGGAACGTGCAGTTGAAAATTTTGAAAAGATGATCGGTTATTCCAACCATCTTTTTCTCTTTAGCGAAGAATTGGGGCAAAAAGGCGAACACTTGGGTAATTTTCCCCAGGCCTTTACACACCTGGCTTTAATTAGTGCGGCAGTAGAACTTAATAAACAACTTAGCCGGGAAACCAGTTAATCTATTGTTCCTCGTAATGATAGGTTAATCCCCCATCTACGTAATAAGTTGATCCGGTTACGTAAGCAGCATCATCAGAAGCAAGGAAAGCAACTACGGCGGCCACATCTTCCGGCTTTCCCATCCGTTTTAATGGGATATTTTGCAATACTTTTTCCAGTTGTTCTTTATTATTCAATAAATCCTGATTGATCGGCGTTGAAACAGCCCCTGGCGCTACATTGTTTATCCTGATATTAAACTGGGCTAACTCTGAAGCGAGATTTCTGGTTAACATCATTAAGCCACCTTTACTTGCACAATAGGCAGCAAAATTAGGAAATGCAATTTCCTCGTGCACAGAACTCATATTGATTACAGTTCCCGCTATTTTATTCTTTCTACAGTAATTTACAAAGGACTGGATGCTAAAAAAAACACCCTTTAAATTTGTGTTCATAATCAGGTCGTAATCTTCTTCGGTCACTTCCCAAAAGCTGGCCTTCTTTTCAACTCCCGCGTTATTAACCAAAATATCTAAATGTCCAAATACGGCCACGGCGTCGGTTATCAATTTTTTAGCTGCATCGGCTTTACTTAAATCGGCCTCCAAAAAAGCTGCCTTTCTGCCCATTTCTTTGATTTCTGCTATAAGTTTTTCACCCCGCTCGTCAAATTTATGGCCATTTAAAATAATATCACAACCTTCTTTGGCCAACCTTAAGGCACATGCGGCACCAATTCCCTGACTGCTTCCGGTAATTAAAGCAATTTTGTTTTTAAAACGATCCATACTAAAATATTATACTAGATAAAGGAAATTGATGTGAATATGTTTGCGTAAAATGGAAGTAATTTAAAAGGATTATTGCATAAAATGTAAGTTCTTAAAAAAAACATCGTTATAGCTATAATCATTTATTAGTATGTTTGGGCAACAAACACACAATAAACTTAAATTAATCTTAAAACATGAACATTACCAAAAATCTTTTATTTACTACGCTCCTAGCTTTGTTTACATTAACCATGTATTCTTGTAAAACAAAAAAACTGGCTGCAAAACCTGCTCCCGTACCTGTTGAAAAACCAGCGCCACCGGCAGAAGAGAAAAAACCAGCGCCAGTACCAGAGAAAGAAGAAGCTCCTGCTCCGCCTGAAAAACCTAACTTCAACCTAGATAACATCCAATTTGAGTTTAATTCATTTGTACTTAAAACATCATCATTCCCTATTTTGGACAAAGCGGTTACGGAGATGAAAAAATCGCCGGATACAAAATTCATCCTCAACGGCTATTCATCTGCTGAGGGTACGCCCGAACACAATATGCAACTTTCTGTAGACCGTGCAAATGCTGTAAAATCGTATTTTATAAATGCTGGTTTAAATGGAAATAACTTTACTGTTGTTGGTCATGGCGATAAAAACCCTATTAGCAGCAACGACAGCGAAGAAGGAAGGATACTGAACAGAAGAACTGAAATTAAAGTTCAGAAGTAGTTATTAAAACATTAAATATGAAAAGGGCCATGGTTTAATTTCCATGGCCCTTTTCATGTAATGGTATCCTGAATTTGTCTACCTTTCGACTTCGGTGCAATTGAAAGATTAAAATCTGGGAGTGCAATAAATCATACTAAATATTTTAATAACCAGGGTTTTGAGTCAACACGGCATCTTTATTTAACTGTATTTCTGTTAACGGGATAGGTAACAATAAATTTCTTGTTGTTAAACCTGTGATGGGTTTAGATGCATCATTCGAATTTAACCGAAGTGCACGTTCTACTAAAGTTCCGGTTCTCATTAGCGTCATTCTTCTATTTTCTTCGCCAATCAACTCTCTTGCTCTTTCGTCAAGAATAAAATCTTTAGTCATTTGAGCAGCTGTAACCTGATCCGCACCTGCCCTGGTTCTCAATACATTAATGGAGGTAGCGGCATCTCCTGTTTTGCCTTGAGCAACCTGTGCTTCGGCCAATAACAAATAAGTTTCACCTAATCTCATCAAAATGAAATCTTTGATCATGGCATAACCAAAAGTATCATTTGGATCAAAAGCACCCCATTTGGTTGTACTTGGGCAAATATTGATTAACGTATCAGGACCGGTAAAAGGAACTTGTTTTCCAAATTTCGCTGCATATGCAGGGCTTGGATCATTATAATAATATCTTCTGCGAATATTATATTTTGAATTTCTAATGTCATTACCCTTATACAATCCGTAAAGCACCCAGTTACTTAGGCGCAACCTGCCAATTGAACGCCCACCTAACGAATCGGCCAAAGCCATGCCTGCGATGTTGTAATAAGCAGCACCCCAAACCCTTCTTTGCTGTGGGTTATCGGTAATACCACCAACAACTGCATTTGGATTTTCCTGTTCTAACACCCAAATGGCTTCTGTATTGCCCTGAACTCTTCTTTCATTTCCATATTGGAACATGTCCGAATAATAATCTCCTGGCTGGCCAGTTTTAACACCATACCTTGCTTTTATCAGGCTAAATTTGCCACTTGAAATAATGGCTTGTGCCTGTTGTTCTGCCAAATCTGGTTTTCCGATTCGAAGATAAACTTCAGCCAGCAATTGCATGGCCATAAATTTATTCGCTCTGCCATACATTTTACCTTTAGTATTGGTTTTCACCGATTCAATATCGGGCAAATTGCTTGAGGCAAAAATCAGATCATTTACAATCTGGTTGTTTACATCGGTTAGCGGAGCTCTAACAAAATCGGTTTTCGGGCCTGTTAATGCATGTAAAATTAAAGGAACGCCACCATAGCAAGTAGCGAGGTTATTATAAGCATAAGCTCTAAAAAACTTTGCTTCGGCATTAACCAAACTCTTGCCTTTTGCACTGATACTGGTTACCGCAGGGTTTTCGATACCATCGATAATGATATTGGTTAGGTTAACCATAATATAATTCCTGTTCCAGGTGCGTGCAGAGCCTATATCAGTAGGTGTTAAAGTTGCATAATTATAATAAGGAATTTCAACTCCTTGCTGGTTGTTAGTGGCATTCGCCACATCTGTACCTACCTGCCAAACGCTTGGCCAACCTTGTTGATCGGACCAAGAAAATATGGTACTGGTATGGTTGTACAAACCGATTAGTGAAGCTTCAAATCCAAGTGAATCAGTAAGTGTTAATGGTGTGTATAAAGAAAATGGTTTCTCATCTAAGTAAGATTTTTTGCAGGATGAAAATGCAATAAATACTATGAGTAGAGATGCGAATATGCTTATATATTTTTTCATGATGATGACAATTAACGTAATGAAACATTTAAACCCAAAACGAAAGTTCTTGTTATGGGATAATTATTGGTCCAATCTGCTGCGAATGCCTGTTGATTGGCACTAGAATTCCCAGATCCTCTACCATAAGTGGTTTGCTCAGGATCCCAGCCTACCCAATTGGTGAAAGTGTGCAGGTTACGACCACTTGCATAAACGGTTAAACTACCCAGGTGAAGTTTATCTAAAATATGTTGTGGAAATACATAGCTTAATGTTACATCCTTGATTCTGGTGTAACTCGCATCGGATGCATAACCGTATCCTAAAGTATTATTGTAAGACAAAGCGGGGCGGGTTTGGCTTTGGTTTTCAGGAGTCCAGTAACCGATTTCTGCAGGTGTATTTCTTCTACCTGTTTCATCGCCATAGGTTAAATCAGGATTGTTTCTCGTTATACCTTGTGCAGTTTGAATAAATACGCTTAAATTAATATTTTTATAATGAAAAGTGTTGGTTATACCACCAGTCCATTTCGGAGCGGTTTGCCCAAGAATGGTTCTGTCGTCGGCAGTAATTTTTCCATCGCCATTTAAATCAGCAAACTTTAAGCTACCCGGTTTTGCTGTTGGATCCTGTTTTGAAACATCTTCGCCGGTTTGCCAAACCCCGGTCATTTTGTAATCATACACCACATTGATGGGCTGCCCTATAAACCACCTGTTTCCTAAATCATCCTTACCATCCCCGTACAAGTCATCGATTTTATTTTTATTGGCGGCAAAAACAAGCATTGTTTCCCAACGGAAGTCTTTTCCTGCAATGTTTTGGATATTCAACGTTAACTCTAAACCATTATTGGTTGTTTTACCAATATTTTCTAAAACTTTTGAGTAACCTGTAATAATTGGCAAACTTCTGTTCAATAACAGACCGCTTGTTTTATTCTGATATGCTTCTAAACTACCCGTAATCCGGTTATTTAGCACTCCAAAATCTAAACCAATGTTTGCTGTTTTGGTAGTCTCCCATTGTAACAATATATTACCCAAATTATTTGCGATAACGCCAATTGTACTCACTCCATTAAAAGGTGAGCGGGCAGAAACCTCGTTAGTGATGGTATTATAAACACCAACTGCTTCGTTACCGGTTTTACCGTACGATAATCTTAATTTCAAATTGCTAAAGAGCTTAACATTTTTCATAAAATTTTCGTTAATAATATTCCAGCCAATAGCTGCTGATGGGAAAATACCATATTTTGTTGTGCTTGAGCCAAATACCGATGAACCATCTCTACGTGCCGTTAGCGTAAATAAATATCGGCTATCATAGGAATAAAACAAACGGCCCATCTGAGAATTCAGTCCATATCTATCACGGTTAGTATTGCTTGTTTGTGTAGCACCTGCACCAAGATTATCCAATCCTAATTCATCATTAATAAAGCCAACAGCACCTGCTGTGGTTGAATTGTATTTACGCTCTTGTGCACTATATAAGGCAGTAAAATCAAAATGATGCTTCTTAATATCCTTAGAATAGGTTAAGATATTTTCTATGGTATAACTGTTGGTAGATGCATTATAACTTCTTGCAGTTCCATTATTATCATTTGCCAAACGTCCCACATAACTACCAGATCTTTCAGGAAAATACGTATAACCAGCGTTCAGCCTAAATTTAAGGCCTGTTAAAACACCAGGAAATTTTATCTCGGCATAACCATTACCATTTACATTAGTTGTTCTGTTAACCTGTGTAGTCTTTAAGCCTAACAATGGATTGGTATAAAGCTGTTCTGGATTCATTGGGTAGATTGTATATGATCCATTCGCGTTATACTCCTGTCCATACGGACTCATTGCTGTTGCCAACAATAAGTTTGCTCTTCCGCCATCAAAATTATTGCTGGTTAAAAAAAGTGAAGTACCTATAGTTAAAAAACTGGTTACGTTTACATCTAAGTTCGATCTTAAACTTACACGATTGAACTGATATCCTTTTACCACTCCTTTTTGATCTAAATAATCTCCGGAAATAAAGTATTTTACATCAGGGGATCCGCCAGAGATACTGACGTTATGATCTTGAATTTTACCCTGTTGTGTAGCCTCATCTACCCAATCGGTAGTAGTCCCTGCATTGTAAGCCGGAAGTTCGCCAATATTTGGAACCGGCCTGGTTTGGGTTTGATTGGTTTGTTTAAGAAAATCGGCATACTTTTGAAGATATTCTGCTCCGCTTCTAGGCTCTAAAATATGGGCAATATTATCAATTCCTACATAACCATTATAACGGATTACGGGCTTACCGGTAGTTCCCCTTTTAGTGGTAACCAAGATTACGCCATTTGAGCCATTTGTACCATAAATGGCTGTAGCACTCGCGTCTTTCAAAACCTCTACTGAAGCAATATCATTAGGATTGATGTCATTTAACGATCCACCTGTTTTGGTTAGCGGTACACCATCTACTACTACATAAGGACCTGCATTGGCTGTTATAGAGTTTTGCCCGCGGATAAGCGCATTCGGCTGACTTCCTGGAACAGATGATGTAGTGGAAATATTTACCCCTGCTACAGCACCTTCAATTGATTGAAGAACATTCGTTACAGGTAATTGCGACAACCTTGCTTTAGGTACAGAAACGATAGATCCGGTAACATCAGATCTTTTTTGAGTACCGTAACCAATTACCACAACATCATTTAAGCTTTTACCTGCATCTTCGGCCAGGGTAATGTTCAACTGTGTTTGGTTATTAATTAAAATAGTTTGGGTAACGTAGCCGATAAAAGTAACCACCAAACTTTCTCCATTTTGAGCTGATATTTTGAAATTCCCGTTGGCATCGCTGGCCACCACCTGGGTAGTTCCCTTAACACTAATGGATGCACCCGGAATGGGATTACCTTTATTATCTTTTACTTTTCCGGAAATTGAGATTTGAGCGATTGTTTGTGCAATTGAATTGTTTGATTTACCTAAGCATAGGATTAAAACAAACAAAAACATTACCGCACACTTAGATGTGTCTAGTAGTTTTCTTTTCATTTTTTAAGATTATTTGGTTAGTTAATAGTTTAACCGAGAGGGGAATTCAAAAAAGTAGTCTATTAAAAATTTTTATTAAATTTTTAATCTGACCGGATGTATAAATTATGCATGAACAGGGATTGGATTGATACAACAAAATAACCATAAAATCCCAATGGAGTGAGGGGTAATATGGTAATAATTAGGGGCTAAATCGTTACTTTTTGTTAAAATTTAGCTTTTTAACCCCTATCTGGAAAATTTTAAACGTTTAGTCTAAGTTTAAAATTTTTATTTTATTTAAAATAGGTTGATCTATTGCCTTTAAAATATTCTGATCAGGTTTAATCAATTCTAAAACAGAAATCTCATTTTTTCCTTTTTTTAACCACTCTTGTGGGATATAAAGTGTTTGTTGTGGACCAATTGCCCAGTACTTCCCTAAGTTGTGTCCGTTAACCCAAACTACTCCTTTTCCCCAATCGGTCATATCTAAATAAGTATCGGCCACAGTTGAAAGCTGAAAGGAACCTTTCTGCAATGTTGGCCCATTTCCATTAGTTTTTGATGAACCAGTAATGGTAAGGCGATCGTTGCCAAAAGGAAAACCATACATAGACCAGTTTTTAACTTCGGCACCATCAAAAGTTACCTGTTCGGTAATTCCTTTTTTGTTTTCGAGTAAATACTTTCCAAAATTTATCCTTCCCATATTCTCTACAAAAATATCAAGCTGTACGTCGCCTGCCGGAAGATCTAGTGATAAGGTATTCTGGTTTAGCCTACGGTCTAAAATACCTGCTCTTTTATGATTGATAAAAACGAGGGCATAATCGCGCAATTGTTTAAGCTGCAGTTCTCCTTTTTTACCGCCCTGAATGGTGGTGCGGTATAATACGTAACCATAATCCTGATTCAGATCTTCGAAAGTTAAAGGTGTACTATTTTTCAACGCTTTAGGCAGGGCATTAAATAATGCTACTTTAGTCTTCAATTTAAAAGGAGCAATGGCCATGCTAGGCTTTGCAACTGGAATTGATGGTAAACTTTGCCCTGTAGGAAGGTGTTTTTCGATCACGGTTCTAAATGCTTTGAATTTTTCGGTTACGTTTCCGGCTTCGTTTAATGGTGCATCATAATCATAACTACTGGTTTGTGGCTCGTAGGGCGAAGTATCCTTATAGTTGGCACCATTCATAAAATCGCGGGTAGTGCCACCATGGAACATATACATATTAATCGAAATACCTGCTGTTAAAACAGAGTCTAACTTTTGGGTATACTGTTCGGCTGGAACGGTGTGGTGAGGAGTTCCCCACCAATCGAACCATGCAGGGTACCATTCAGCAATAAAATATGGGCCCTTGGCACCATGATTTTCATCGACCAACTGCCTGATTTTTGCTGGATTATCGATTCCGTTTAGTGCAGGCAGTAATCCATCCAAATGCCCATCTTTTACATCTGCTGCAGGATCGCAGGTATAAAGCAGTCCATCAAAACCTGCTTCTATAAACATTTTACGGTTGATATCTAAATAGTTTTTATCAGCAGCATAAGAGCCATATTCGTTCTCTACCTGCACCATAATGATGTTCCCACCGTGGTTAATTTGCAATGGTGCAAGCTGTTTTCCTACTTCAACAATATATTTCTTATACTCATCTAAATATTGTTGTTCGGTACTTCTTACCACAAGGCCTTTTTCGGTTTGCAACCAATAAGGGTAGCCGCCAAACTCCCATTCTGCACAAACGTAAGGACTTGGTCTCAAAATAACCCATAAGCCTTCTTCCTGAGCAATTTTTACAAATTCAGCAATGTTATTATTGCCCGAAAAATCGAATTTGCCTTTTTGTGGTTCGTGCAAATTCCAGAAAACATAGGTACCAATAGTATTTAACCCCATGGCTTTGGCCATTTTCATACGTGCACGCCAGGCTTCTTTTGGTACACGTGGATAGTGCATCTCACCAGATATAATCTGAAAAGGTTTTCCATCCAATAAAAAGTCTGTTTCTCCAAGCTTAAACGTATGTTTAACTTGCTGGCCAAAAGCCGATAAGGAGAAACATAGCGCCACCAGCCACAGTAATTTTACTTTCATTTTTTTAAGGTTTTTTTTGAGATGACCGATTTTTGGGCAAAACAATCCCACTTTGCGTATTTCTACGCAATCCAATCATCGGGGTTATTAAAATAATTTGTTTTTTCTTTACTTTTTAAACACGCTCAGATCCCATTCATCTGCCCAGCTTATCGAAATTTTATCGTTCTCAAATTTAATCGGCAACCATAAATAACGGCCGTCGATTGCATTTTTGGGTGCCCATTTATCTGCCATAAAAATAAATTCTCCCTTTTTACCAGGTACAGGCAACACATGCGTACTCTGCCCACCAAAGGTGATCTTTGCGCCTTCGCCCTGGCAAGGATTCCCCATGTATGTCCACGGACCCCAGATATTGCTTGCTTTAAACCATCTTGCGGCATTTGGTGCCCAGCCTGTACAGCCTGAACCAACCATATAATAGGTCCCATTTTTCTTGAATAAAGCTGGTGCTTCAGTTTGCTTACCAACATAAATTCTGATAAATTTCCCGGTATGGCCTAAATAATCGGGCGTTAGCTCGGCTAGCTGCAATGTGAGATTCTCTTCTGAAGAAAATACATGATAAGCTTTACCATCGTCATCTACGAAAACGGTCATATCTCTGGCCATTTGTCCACCAGGTAAATCCCTACAGAAAAATCCATCACTTTCATTTGCTGGTTGCTGGCAGTTTATCATATCTTTTTCGGCTGTGCCTGCAGCATAAAAAGGCATTTTACCAGGGTTTGGACGATAACTTTTGATAAAAGTATATGGCCCTGTTGGGCGATCGGCAACAGCTACTCCTGATCTGGCTGCTGCATAACCTTTGCCCAAAAGTTCAAGGTGAAACCACATGACAAACTTTTTAGTTTTCTTATTATATACCACTTTTGGCCTTTCGAGGATGCACCCTTTGGCAATATCACTCGTTAAATCGTTGGAAACCGGTAATGCAATTCCTTCATCTTTCCAGTTGTATAAATCTTTTGATGAATAGCAATGCACACCCACCTGTGCCGTATTGCCTATTTCTCCTTCAATTTTATGTTCACCAAACCAATAATAAATGCCCTTATATTCGACAATACCACCACCATGGGCATTAATGTGTACGCCTTTATTATCTTTCCAGATTTTACCGGGGGTAAAAGAAGTATAGGTTTGCTGCGCAGAGACATAACTGCTTAAGCCCAAAGTGAGGGCGATAAATCCTATAACAAAACTGATTCTCTTATTCATCATTTTAATCAACTAATTTTTAATATTATAAAGAGGGTATTTACCTGTATCAAATTCGATGTTTATTTTAAACTGGCACTATGATCGTTCTCAAAATTCTCACCGCTCCAGATTTTTTGTGCACTCCATTGCGCTGCCGGATTAGCCCAAAAAGGATCTGATGCGGGTAAACCTAATGGCAAGAAAATATTTGATGCGATGTACGGGCTTCCCTGATTATTATAAAAATCGCCAAGGTTGGGCTGATCGCCATATAAACCTATTGTTAACCAACCGTTTTTATAGGTTGAAGGGCTCTCTAAAGTTTTTCTGATGACTGCCGTTAAAGCGCAACGTACCTGTGCAGGACTTAACTGTTTGGGCAATGCTTTCCTTAAGGCCATATCAGCCAGGTGATGAAATGCAGCACCGCGGTAAATGATAGAGCGGCCGGTAGCCGGATAAGTACCATCGGTATTAATTAACCTTTCCTGAATGACGGCATAACGTTCATTACGCTTTTTAATCTTCTCGAACATTTCTTTATAACCATCCGTTTTAGCACCAATAATATTGGCCAGAGTAGCCAGATAGGGATGTATAACATAACTATTATAATAATCGAAGGCGAATGATGTTCCATCGGCATACATACCGTCACCGGTATACCATTGTTCCATTTGTTGCAACGCGTAATCAACACGCATTGGATCCCAACTGTAACCGAACTTAGCCAGAAAAGCCTCGTTCATTGCCGAAAACAGTAACCAGTTAGAAAAAACAGGCTTAAATCTTCTGGTCGTTACAATAGATTGCATCATGAGCTCCTGGTTTTTCTTATCCAGGTTTTCCCATAGCCATGGTGCACGGACTAAAGCAAGCGCTATGTAGGAAGCATCAACCAGTTGTTGCCCACCAATATCGAAGTTCATAAAATCTTTAGCATTAGAATCCAATGCATTTTTTAATCCTTTAAGGGCCCACTCGCGGTATTGCTTCCTTAAAGACACCTCTTCTGCCGACCCTCCTTCTAATTGTAACCATGGTGCAATACCACTTAAAACCCTACCTAAAACCTCCACATATTGTACTTTAATGCGGTGTTCTTTATTATCAATATGTACAGATGTAATCTTAGGCATGGCAATCCTCAAACTATCATTAGCCAAATTATATAATACAGGTTTCACCATCTTATCCATTTGCTGCAGCCAAAACTGTCTGTCAGAAACAGCTGTGCTTTTGGTATTTTTGTTTTTCTTTTGTGCAAAAACGATCCCACAAGTCCAAATGATTAATAAACCTGTAACTAAAATATTTTTAAGTTTCATTCTCCCTGTAAAAATTAATGTTTGTCTGATAAATAGCGGTACATTTCGCTTCCTGCCAATAAAAATGCCCCTACACCGAAATTTGCGGTAGAATTAATATCAACCACCTGACCAGGAATGGCTTTTTCTCCAATCGGTTGGACATAACCCAGTTTACCGTTAGGCTGTAATGCGGTTTTAGTTAAATAGGTAAATGCTTTTTGTGCTATCGGTAAATAGTTTTTTTCTTTTAAATAACCATTGTTTATCCCCCACAACAAACCATAAGTAAAAAATGCTGTTCCACTGGTTTCAGGTCCAGGCGCATGTTGCGCATCGAGGATACTTCTCGTCCAATAGCCACCTGTTTGCTGGCTTTTGGCAATTGCTCTGGCCATATTACGGTACTTGGTTAAGTATTCGTTTCGGTGCGGATCTGTTAGTGGCAGATCTTTAAGCACTTTTGCCAAACCTGCAAATACCCAACCATCTCCTCTTGCCCAAAAGTCTTTTTTACCATTGGCAGTTTTATGTTTTGGGTATACGTATTTGGCATCCCGGTAATAAAGCTTTTCCTTTTTATCGTACATGATGCTATTGGCATACATAAAATATTCGTAGAGTTTATTCAGATATTGTTGATCGCCAGTTACTTTATAAAGTTTGGTCATTACCGGCATTACCATGTACAAACCATCGGCCCACCACCAGTAATCGTTATTGGGTGTACTCATTTCGTACTGCATAACTTCTTTCGCCCTGGCAATTTTATATTCTTCGGGTTTTAAATGATATAAATCGATATAGGTTTGAAAGCAGATCTGCCAATCACCAAACAATACATGGTCATCTGTTTCGCCGTATTGATACTTCCAATTGGATTTATCGGTCGATTTTGCGCCCATCCATTTATTATATTCGGCCCAATCTTCTGAATATTTTCGGTATGCTTCATTTTTGGTAACCTCGTAGGCCTCCATGTTTCCGGTATGGTAAGCCGCATGATCCCAAAAGGCCCTTACTTCGGGTTTGTTGTTCTGTTGCCAATAAGTATTGGCACGGTTAATCATTTCAAGCACTTCTTCTTTTGACAGCTGGTTTTGGGCATTTACGACCCCACTGATCAGGAAAAAGAGCAAAAAAAACGCTTTATGTAATTTCAGATTCATTAACGTATGGGTTTAATGCCGCTAACAGTTGGTTTCACGGGTTTAATGGTTCCATCAGCATTAAATTCCATTTTATCAATACACACTTCACGGTTGTAACCGGCAGCATCGCCCATTGAAATTCCCTTTGGACGTGTAAAACGGTGGTAAACCATATACCATTCGTCTTTGCCATTCACTTTGATTACACTGTTATGCCCTGTGCCGTAAATCTTTTGAGCAACATCTTTTGCCAAAATCAGGTTATTTTCAGGGATAGTCATTTTTCCCGTAGGCGAGTCAGAAAAACCATATCTTACCCTGTAGTTTTCGCTTCGGGTATCATCTTCCGACCATAAAAAGTAATATTTCCCATTTCTATAAAATACTTCTGTACCTTCTCTGAAGCTATTATCAGGGGTAATAATTTTAATTGCATTGGTATCAATCGAAATCATATCATCATTTAGTGGTGCAACAGCCATGTAGCCATTCCCCCAGTACAAATAACTTTTATTGGTTTTAGGATCATTAAATACATCCGGATCAATCTCCTGTCCGCCTTTAACGCCCTTTGGTCTGCTTGCAATCAAAGCCTTTCCACTATCCTTAAACGGGCCAGCCGGATGATCTGCAACCGCAACGCCAACCTTCTGCGCAGCCGAGAAATAATAGAAATACTTATACACTCCATTTACTTTCTTTTCGATGATGGTAGGTGCCCAGGCATTTTTTTTTGCCCATGATACATCTTTTTCGAGGTCTAATATTTTGCCTTCATCTTTCCAGTTAACCAGATCGGTTGAGGAAAAACATTTAAAATAAGTGCCACTCCAATTGTTAAAGCCGTCACTGGTTGGATAGAGATAATATTTGGCAGTTTTATTGGAATATAAAATTTCAGGATCGGCATAATAACCTTTTAATACTGGATTATTTGCTACGGCAACATTTACTGCATAGGTTTTAGCCTGCTGACCAGAAATAGTGATCTTAATTTTCACCGGGCCTTTAGAAAAATCCAGTTTGCCTTTCGGCATCAGGCTGATCTGGTTAAAGGCATTAAACTGTGGATCAAAAGCCTTTAGATCTGTTCCATAATTAACAGGCAGATAAAGTTTCTGGCTTACACTATCAAGAACGATATTATTTTTAGTTATGGCCTTATTGTATGGGGTCTGCAGAACAGACTCAACAGTATACCACTGTTTAAGCAACCGGTTTAACTCTTCTTGATTAATTGGTAAAATAGTTCCATGCCTGGGATGAAAATCCATGGTAACATCCTGATCTACTACCTTAAAATTGGCCAGATCTTTACTTTTGGTAAACTGGTAACGGCCTTTCATATAAACATCGTACATCAGGATGTACTCATCACTATGGTTCAACTTAAAAACACCTGCACCCTCTACAGCTTCCTTTGTTTGTTGCAGGTATTTATCCGCTAACACATAACCTTCTGTTAGTTTAGTGGAAACTGCTTTTTTAATACCATTGCCATTCCCTTCTGTTTTAAAAAAAAGGTTGTATTTTCCTTTATCGTAAATAATATCCCCATCAATACAAGAGCCATTGGTTGGACTAAAAAAAAGCTGCTTTGGCGAGGTTTCCAGGTCGGTAAAATCAGCATTTGCATAAGCATAATAGATTTTATCGGGGTCATTGCCATGTTTCATCGACCAATACACCATGTATTTTTTAGCCGTTTTGTCGTAAATGGTCTGCGGTGCCCAAACGCGGAGCAGATTTTCGTTATTTGGAAAACGTTTTTGAATATTAACAACTGCAGATGTCCAATGGATTAGATCAGTCGATTTCAACAATACCATCGCCCTGTTCGAATTCCAGCCATTGGCCGAAACCATATCAGTAGCTACCATGTAAAAGGTTTTGCCATCTTCACCGCGCAAAATGTGTGGATCGCGAACGCCACCAGTGCTACTGATCTTCTCTGAAGAAATGACTGGATTATTGTTATTTAAAGCTTTATAGTGATAACCATCGGTACTTACCGCAAAACGAATGGCTTCTTCTGCTTTCGAATTCCCGGTGAAATAGGTAAATAAATAAGCTACATTTTCTTTTGATCCAGGTTGGTTAGCGGCCTTTTTAGGTTGTGCCATGATTTTGCCTGATAAAAATATCAGCAATAAAAGAATACTATATTTTGTGGTCGAATACTTCATTTCTTGTATTATTATATTATTTTATTTTATTGGTTTCCAATCCAGTACCTGCACTTGTGTTGGCAAATGGTCTGCTTTTCCCTCGCCATCTATTTGGGTAACATTTTGCAGAAATAGGCTTAATATCCCTTTTGTTTTCCAAAGTTCGGTGTCATAAGTAGGCTCCCAATCGCCCATGCCAGTTTGAGTAAGGTCTTTAATAATCCATTTTTCTGACCCAAGATAATTATTTATAGCGATAGATACCTTATTTTGGCGTTCGGCATCTCTAAACAATAAACCTGCGACATCATGTTTCCCCTTAGACCAAACGATAATCTGCGGTCGCGAAATCGGAATCTGCTTGGTACCAGTGCCACTTAGGCTAAACGTTGTTTTACGAAAATTCAGGTTACTAACGCTCCAATTGCTATTGGTTTTAAAAACGAGATGATACTGAGGTCCTTTTTCATCCGCTCCGCGCCAATAGCCGGCAATAAATACCTTACCTTTTGCATCGGCATACATCGATGTTTGATTAATCAGCTCACTTTTTTGCGGAATTTTTACAGTATATTCTGCATTTGTTGCTGTAATGGGAAGTGTATATTTTTCACCGGTAGATTTTAACCAGGTAATACCGCCATCGGTTGATTTAGCATAACATAAATCGTGGTTGCTGGCTACATCCGGGCTTTCGCGCCAAACCCATGATAAATGGATGGTTCCAGCCTGATCTACTGCTACCTGCCAATAGGCATTTCGCTGTCCTTCGCCATCAATCATCCCATCCTGTACGCGTGTCCACTTTTTAGTTGCCAAGCTATAGCGGTTAATCATTAAATTTCCGTTTCCAGAACCACCATCACGGTAAAAAAACAAAAGATCGCCATTAGCTAACTTATAAAACTCCGGATAACTGATTTTATTTTCCTTTTCAGCGAGCATTTCTTCTTTATTTCCTAACGTTAGCGAACCTGCTGAAGCAGATCTGGCGTAATTTAACTTATTGTTATGCTGCCCCCAGGCCATGTGGAGAAAACCATCGCCATCTACCATAATACTAATCGATTTATGAGCATCGGTGGCATCGCCTTTATAAGGTGTAGTAGTTAATTCCCAGCGGGCAGAGCCGATTTTACGTTTAGCCAATACCACGTTTTGTTCGTGATCATAATAAGCTGCATACTGGTTATCCTTAAAGCTGATTAGCGCATTTTTACGAAAAATAACTGTATTTACAGAGTTATTTGCCCAGCCATTACGGGCAACAGTACTTAATTGTGTTTCTTGCGCAGCCCCCATCATAATGCTGCTGATGAACGCATAAATTAGAAATATACTTTTAATAAAGGGCTGATACATTATACAAGGTTACGTTGCTCGGTTTCTTCTCATTTGGTAAAGCCCGAAGTACCGAATTTTTTAAGTTTTACACAGGGGGCTAAATCATATTTTGCAGGGGGCGTTTTAAGCTAAACACCCTTTAAAGTATAAAATAGCGTAACTTTTATGTTGTTCCATTGATATTATAATATTTATGAAAACTTTTCCTATGTTTCTTTATAAATTCTGATGGCGTTAATTTGAACAACTTTTGAAACTGCTCTCTAAAATACTTACTATCATTTATGCCAACCCTAAAGGCAGCTTCGTTAATATTTAAATTGGTATTAATTAACAACTCGGCAGCCTTTCTTAATCTGATGAAGCGAATAAAACCATTTATGGATTGGCCTGAAGTTGCTTTGATCTTTTTGTATAGATTTGAATGACTCATTCCAAGATCAGATGCCAGGGTTTTTACATTGAAGCTATCTTCCATTAAATTTTCTTCGATAATTGTGATGCACTTTTGAAGAAAGCCCTTATCTTCTTGTGAAACTTTATGTGCATCACTTTTTAAAGTTATTTCATTATAAAAGTAAGACTGAAGGTTGGTCCTGTTTTTAATAATACTTTTAATTTTAGCCGTAAAAAGTTCTTTATCAAATGGTTTGCCAATAAAATCGTAGGCACCCACTTCAATTCCTTTAAGTTTTACTTCAGGACTAGGATCGCCGGTAAGGAGAATTACCGGAATGTGGCTTAGGGCCGAATCTTCTTTAATTGCCTTACAAAGTTCAATACCGTTAAGGCCATCCATATTTACGTCAGATATCACAATGTCTGGCAAATATTCTTTACAAATTTTTAATCCTTCTACACCGTCAACGGCCTTATAAATTTTAAAGTTATCCTGAAAAATCTGCTTGATGTAATCTATAATTTCAGGGTTATCATCAACAACCAAAATAGAGTGCAGATCTGAGATAAGCAATTCGAGGTTGCCTACGTTCTCAGACTCACTATTTTCTGCTTCTTCTTCTTGTGCAATAAGTTCATTTACATAGGTTAATTCGTTTTGCAAAACACCGCTGTGTTGTAAACATGGTTCTCCAACCGGAATATCGATTAAAAATATAGTACCCAACCCCTGATTGGAGCGGAAGGAAATTTTACCCTTATGCAATTCTACAAAGTTTTTGGCCAGATAAAGGCCGATACCAAAACCCATTTTTAATGACTCGTTGGACATGACCTTATAAAATTTATCGAATAACTTTTCACCCACATGCTCTGGTATGCCCGGACCGCTATCGCTCACTTCAATCTGCACACGCATACCAAGGGTTTTAACACTAAATTTCACAAAACCACCCTTCGGAGTAAATTTAAGTGCATTAGAGAGTAAATTAAAAAAAACGATTTCGAGTTTGTCTTTATCTGCATATATATCCAGATCCTCTTCTTCGCACTCAAATATATACTCGATGTGATTCTGCTTTGCCAGATAATTAAAGCAGAGGAAAATCTCATTTGTAAATTTATATAGGTTGATCCTTACAATTTTCAAGGTATCATTTTCACTTTCCGTTTTTCTAAACAGCAATAACTGATCTACCAAGCTTAATAAACGCCTCGAATTGCGATAAACCACATTTAAATCGTTCTTTTCTGGTCCTGATTCTTTTTTATTGATAATATCTTTAATCGGATTAACGATTAAGGTTAAAGGTGTTCTTAGCTCATGTGAAATATTGGTAAAGAAATTTAGCTTTTTCTCATTCAGATCTTTCTCCCGCTCCATTTTAAAATTGGTAAGCGCTATTTCATGTTTTAATCTTATCTGCCGATTGCGATAGGTTTGAAAAACATAAAACAGGGAAGCTCCTATAATAAGGTAAATACTAAATGCCCACCAGGTACGATACCAAGGTGGTAAGATCCGAATCAGTACGATCTTTTCATTATTACTCCAGGCACCCTCGGTATCGGTACTTTTAATGTGCAGTTTATATTCGCCCTCACCTAACCTGGAATAATAAGCTGTACTCAATTTATTTACATAACTCCAATCTCTATCCCACCCCTCCAGGTAATAGGCATAAGAAATCTGGTCCTGAAAAGAGAATTCTATGGCCGCATAATCAACAGAAATCACCGCAACACTGTACGGAACTTCTATACGTTTTAAATTAACGATAGAAATATCATTATAGGCCGAATCCTCATCTAATGAAATATTATTAATCCTAAAATCTGTCAACACTATTTTAGGTACCCTTCTATTTTTCTTGATGTTATCAGGAGAAAACATGGTAAAACCGCCAATTCCACCAAACAATAAATCGCCGTTGGTAAGCTTTAATGCGGCATTATAGTTAAACTGATTGCTCTGTAAACCATCAGTAGCATAATAGTTTTTAAAGTTATGCTGTTTAATATCAAATTTAGATAAGCCATTATAGGTACTACACCATAAGTTGCCTTGTTTATCCTGAAGAATGTTGAGCACCGAATTGCCGGGCAATCCATCACGCTGGATATAGCGTTTAATCTTTTTTGTTTCCGGATCAAAAAGCAATAAACCGCCACCTTCTGTGCCAATCCAGATCTGATGATTCAATCCTTCCAGAATGGCCCTGATGGCATAATTGATCTTCGTGTAACGATGTTTTTTGTTTATCGTATCGATTTCAATCAGTTCGGTATAGTTTCCTGCCCAAAGCCTGCCTTTCGAATCCTGGAATAAGGTGTGAATATCCTTTAGTTTATGATCGAAAAGCTCGAATTTATCAATCTCTTTATTGTAACGGTATAGTGCGCCACCTTTTGTGGTACCTACCCAAATATTCTGCTGCTTGTCTTGGTAAAGCTTCCAAATGTTAATATCATCAAGGCCAGTAAAAGTATTATAACAGCTGTAATGCATAAATTTGCCTGTTTTTTTATTATAGCGGTCTATCCCTCCACTAAAACTGGCTACCCAAACGTTGTGGTTTGCATCGCTTAAAATACTGGTTACAAAATTACTGGTTAGTGAATTTGGATCCTTGTTTTTAGCATAATTGGTAAATGTATTTTGCTTTCGGTTCCAAACACTTAAACCACCACCATCTGTCCCGATCCATATGTTTTTGTCCTCATCTTCACAAAAAGAGAGCACGAAGTTGTTAATTAATGAATTTCTATCTAATGGATCATTTTTAATTGTGGTAAACTGTTCACTTTCAGGATCAATGACGTTAACTCCACCACGTAAGGTTGCAATCCACTTTCTAGATTCTCCGTCTTCGTAAACCTGGGCGACAGAATTGCTGCTGAGTAAGCCTTTTTCTTTTCCGGCAGTTAGGTAATCTATTTTTTGATTATTTGTGTCGTAAATATTAATTCCTCCACCATCAGTCGAAATCCAGAGTTTTTGTTTTCCATCCAACAACAACCCCATAATATTTTCATTACTTAAATGCTGGTTAAACCTGGTAAGGCTTCCCTTGCCTTTATCAAATTGAAAGAGTCCATGTTCTGTTCCAATCCAAAGCATCTGGTCAATGCCTTTTGTAATACAAGTTACCGTGCGTACGGCATTGGTTACTAAACGGAGTATATTTTTATCATGATCATACCTACACAGTCCAACGTCTTTTATAAAAAGCCAGAGGGTTTGATCTTTATCAATATATAAAGCTTTTACCGTAAAATCGAAATTTTTACCAAGTGGGATCCGCTTTGCTGTGCCACTATTCTTTTCGAGCATAAAAAGCCCTTTTTCTTCTGTAGCTACATATACACCTGAATCCTGACTTATGGCAATAGAGTTAATGGCATAATTTAACTCATTTTTTTTCCCCTTATCCCGATAAACCAATTGATGAAACTTGGAATCTGCATAATCATAATATGAAACTCCCTTTTGTGTACCCACCCATACCCTGTTTTTCCCATCTCCGGTGAGTACAGTTATATGGTTATTTACCAATGAATGTTGATCTCCCCATACATTTCTAAAAACTTTAAAATGATAGCCATCATAACGGTTTAATCCGTCATAGGTACCCATCCACATAAAACCATAATGATCTAGATACAAGGAATTTACCACATTATTAGACAGGCCGCTTTCTACCCCAAGATATTTAAGGGGAATAGTTGACGACTGAGCAAAACAAACACTTGCAGCCATCCAAAGAATAAGTATGAAGCAGGCCGTTTTTTTTTGTAAAAAGAGCATAAAGAAAAAAGTACTGTGGTAATATTTGGTATGGAACGAATATACATATTTTCTTAACACTCCATAAGCTGCTATGATTTAGGATTAAATAGCTTAAAGTGAAAGATTTCTAAGACATAACTGCATTAAGGCAGGCATAGTATTTTTCTATAATCAGATAATAATGGGCAATTTTCATAGATCTATAGTTTTAAATCACTTCACATCAGAATGTCCGAGATGTTTTGTGGGATTCACTTCATCGCGAATAAGTTGTTTTAATTCTTTAATTTCAGGGAAACGTTGCGCCTGTTTTCGATCAAAAATTAGTTTCACGCCAACATACACGGTAAAAACACCAGATGTTTCACTTGGAATTAAGGTTACGCCCTTTACCTCCTCTACAAAAGTGGTTAAAATTTCTTGCGCCATGTAGGCGGAACGTAACATCCAGCCACATTTAGGGCAATAGGTTATACTAACAAGCGGTTTTTCCATTTCATTTTTTTACAAGGGTACAAAAAATAGAACAACTACTAAATTACTATTTAACTACTTTATTTTGAGGAAAATTTAAATGATGTATGCGTAATTTGTAAATTATACCTGTTTCGGAAGTATTGTTTAACTTATCTTCTATATCGCTTGTGATATTGTTCATACTCTGTGCTGATAAAACCCAGTTCATCGGTACATTTTTTTCTTCAGTTGTTAAGGGTTCGTCAATAGGACAAACATCACTATTTTCGTTTAAAAACTGCTTTAGCCGGAATCTGCTAATTTTACTATTTCCTGATCTTGTATGGGTTAATGCATTTAAAATTTCGATAAACTCATTACCAAATCTGATATTGGGTGCAGCTTTATCTTCTTCGCTAAAAAGCAGCGTAATTACTATCGGCGTAATCTGATTAAAGTATGGTGATTTACTTTTTAATAGTTGAAGTACTTCTAACATGGAAGCACTGCCTGTATTTTCAACATACCCCCCATCAAGATAATGCAAACGGGGATTGCCATTTAAACCACCAACTTTTGCAGCCGGAGAAAACAAAGGAAAACGGGTACTAAAATTTATTGCGGTACTGTAATTTAGATCATTTACCTTTTCTGTTAATAAATCACGCTGACTTTTTAAGGCCAGACTATCGGGTGTAAGGTTGCTCATCCAGCATTGTAATCCTGTTTCAACCTCTGTGGTATTAATGATGAACAATGGTTGAGTCGGCTTTATTTTTCCAGAAGCAAAACTTCTGGAAAATACATTCTCTTGATTGTTGTCGGTTAACGATTGATAGGATTGTTCCCAAGATTTCTCAAGGGCAATTGATCTATCGAATAACTTAATATGTATGGGTAAAAACAAGTTCAGAAAATCACCGAAAAGCATTTTACCAATTATTGGCGATAGCGTATCGTCCTGAAAAAACTTTTTTGATAATGCTACAGATACATTAGATGGGAGCTGAGTACTATTTTCGAAAGTTAAAGCATTATACAAACCTAAACCAACAGCACCACCTGATACGCCAGACATGGCGAATATTGATCTTTTAAAATCAATATTTTGTTCTTTTTCCAATTTTGCACTTAAACTGGATAAGAATAAACTGGTATATGCCCCGGTACGTAGCGCACCGCCTTCGGCACAAATAAAAACAACAGGATATTTTTTTAGCCGGTTTCCGTTATCTTTTTGCTTATCAATATTCGCTTTGTAGTGAATAAACCAGCTGTTAAAATGATCGACAACGGTTTCACGTGCATTGGTTTTATGATCTTTCATCCGTACAGGATGATCCTGATTATAGAAAGAGCAGATGATCAGAATAATGACCAATAGAAAACGGACAGAAATTTTCCATTTTCTTAGCAGAGATTTATCCAAATAAAGGAGTCCGGTATATATACCTGTGTAACATGCAAAAGCAAAACAGATTAAGGCTGGAGCTCCAATCCATGAAAACACAGACCACCATCCAGGAATAAATGCTATTAATAGGAATAATAGAAATGAAACTCCAGCAAATAGTTTAATTTGGCGATGTAAGCCGTTATAAAATGATGCAGGAATTTGATAGGTCCATTTATAGAGCTCACCTCTTCCTTTTAATAATTTCTCTCTCTCAATCAGGTTAAATTCAGCAGGTACGATACGTGTTTCAATCAGTACTTTTGGATTTTGAGGAAAGCCTTCTGTAAAATCTCTGGTTGATTTTGTAAAATAATCTGAAAAATGCTGCAATTCTTCTTTGTAGCCCTTTTGGAAACTGGATGCTTTTGGCAAAGTATAAATAAAATCCTGATAGATGCCATATAGTTTCCGCAGGTATTTCTGTTCCCGGTCTGGCAAAGAGCGTTCTCCCAACTTTGTTTTCAGATAAACACCGGCGCTTGCTTTACCCGATTTGCGAAAGTATTGGTTGGACAAAAAGGACATTAACCAATAAATCAGGATAAAGCAAATACCAAAACATATAAACCTTGGTGCTTTATCCATATAAGTGGCGCTGAGCATGCACCAAAACATACTCACAAAAACAATAAATGATGGCCACAACAAAAAAGCTGCAGCCAGTAATTTTTGAACAGTTTTCCGCCAGGCCACCCGATCATCACTCAGGTTTTTACCTGAATTATCAGAGATATAAATCGCATAGCGTATGCTAATTTCTGATACCATGCTCCAGGCTGCAATACCCACTAGTAAAAAAAAGAGGGGACAAAAGTTAAAGGCAGATAAGTTCTCTACCACGAGCAAAAGTGTATCCCTCCCCTGTGGTAATAACAGAAAGATAAACCCAATTAAAAATGCAGGCAAAATAACAAAACCAATGCTAGCGGCTACCGAAATAAAATCGTGAACCAATGTTCTTACCGTTAAACGTTTAAAGCTGAAACGGATTTCGAAAATTCCTTTTTCGAAGGCGGGAACAAAACTGCCGAGAACGGCATTGATGTAGCTTTTCATGTATCGTTTATCTGTTTTTAAAAGATTAAAATGTCATTATGTGATCTAACTGATAAATAATAATTTATCAATCATAATAATAAGTTAAGCAATTATCATTTGGCAATTTGCAATAAAAATGAATTAATGGCTAATGAACCAACAAACCCTACCTATTCGTACCGATACCAAACAATACTGTTAATGCTGCCACCAGGTTTCCGTTTTTGGTTACTGTTCCGTCGAAATTGCGGCCGAAAGAGAAGATAATTTTTTGATTGTCTGATAAGGCATAATCGGCATTTGCCACTACCCTCCACGAAGGTTTTACGGTAGCTGATGATAAAATGCTCCGGTAAAGCGCCTCTGCACCTCCACCGAATTTATTCTTTGTAAAAACAAATCGCAGCCCCGTATCGAAGGTAGAAATGTTACCGATGTTATTTTGTAGATTATCCAATGCAAATATTTCATCCGGGTTGTAAAGGTAACGGGCCAGCCCCAAAATAGAACTGCCGTTGGCCCAGTTGTAACCAAAGGTTGTCCATACGCCCGAGTTGAATATTTTAGAATTATCAAATCTTTTCTCCCTAAATTCTGTACTTAAACCACCGGCAATATCAACCGATAAACCTTCGCGGTTACCCGTAAAAGTTTTGGCTTCTTCCTGCAGATCGGCTTCCAGTTTCGAATGCTCTGTTTCTATTTCGCGTTTAAAAACTGTATCAAGTGCACTTTTTTTTAATTCATTCTTATAAAATTCGCCGGAGGGATCTTCCATCATTTTAAATGCCTGTTCTTGCTTTTCCGAAACACTTAAATTTTCAAGTTTCTTTATCGAATCCAGCAAGAAAATGTTTCTATCACTAAATTTACTGTAAGCCGGCGATTTACGTTTCTTTTCCAGACCGCTTTTATAATTCATGAGAAGTGCAGCCTGTTTTTCGTGAATCGATTCGAGTTTCAGCTTGGTTTCATCGTCATATTTAGGCCTAATTATGGAAAACTTTAATCCTAGTGCCCCATACGTACTGGTTGGTTTAAAGTTATTAAAAGCCGAATCGGGATTGCGCAAGGCTAGCGATACCACAAAACTCTGCCTGAAATAATCTTTGAATTTAGTTGATTGTAAGCCGTTTTTACCTGTGGTACTAAAGTCTGCCCCTTTATTCCGGAACAGGTAAAAGGGTGCAATATCTATCGCATAACTGGAAGAAAGTTTGGTATAAGATGAAGTAGCCGACTGTAGAGAAAGCATAAAATCGCTTAAATCAGTGGGTTTTTCGATATCCGATACCGCGAAACCCAATAACGCCGAAGCAGGCGAACTGGGTGCTTTAAGCAGGTCGAGTTTAACTTCTTTAATTTCTTTATTGTTTTCTGTTTGTGCGAAGGCTGTAGAACCAAATATGCTGAGGGCAATTAATAGGAGATATTTCATAAGGGTTAAAATTGATAAAAAGTGATTTCTGCGGTGTACACTGTAGAGGCACCGGGCTGTACTTCTTCTTCCATTTTATAACCCTTGGTTACAAAACCGCCTTCTAACAGCACATATAAATCGGTGTGGTTATGATTTGGTGAAGTATCGGTAACCACGGTAATGATGTTTAGTTTTTTAAGGTGCAGGTTATCATTCTGCCCGATTAACTTTTGATGCAGATCACCCTGATAATCTTTTAAAACCATGTCTTCATTAATGGTAATCAAACTCGTGCCAGTTTGCTCAATGCCACCAATAATGAGGCTTAATTTAATTTCTTCCGAACTTCTGTTCAGAATATAGGTTTTTACAATATCGGTACTCATGGTAAGGGCTTATTTAGATTTAATGATCAGGCATTTAGCTTACTGCAAATTAACAAACCTAAGTTACATTATTGTTAACGTTGGTGAAATACCTAGTAACGGGGATTTTATAAAAATTGGGAGCTTGCAGTGGCCCCACATTGTTTAATATATACTCAATAATCTGCTTAATTAAGAGCGTTAATGTTTAAAGTAATTTCAGTACCAATAGGTTACAGATGCTTCGTACCTCAGCATAGAATGTTTTTAATATGAAATTTAGCCACCTAGTATCCGTAAAAATATCTTAAAAATCAAAAAGACCGCGGCACTGGCGGTCTTTTAAAAATGTCATAACTTTTATTTTCGCACTCGACACGCGTGCGCCAGTGAGGGGGGGAAGCTGGCTATTTGAAATTTAACTTAATACAGTAATACATCCACTCTTCGTGTACTTTGAGGCCATATGAAGCCGGTGAGCTTATCGTTTCTTCTGCCTGTCGGGCCTGAAAATAATATAAAAAACAAAAATTCCTGCCAACAAAAAAACTATGCCTAAAATTAAATTTGCTCTATCATCCATGCCAGAGTAACACCAGCTGGATCAAATAGTTCTGGTTAATAAACAAGAGATGGATTATTCCTGTAATAAGGAAGATGATGTCCATTTCAAATATTAGTGAAAGGAATAACTAATCAGATTAATAAAAGACAATTTTCTGTCATCATGATCAAAAAATACCGGACCGAAAATTTTGAGTTTAACCGGAGTTGAAGCAGTATTGTAGCTGTAGTTATTTCCCTTTGCGCTTTTTTCTTTTTTGCAACCAGATCATAAAACCTGTTACAGGCAGACTCGCAGCAACCAATGCCGCTACAAGCGAAAGAATTTTATTTGGAAGACCAAATAGCCTACCTGTATGCAGATCATAATTGGTGGCCTCTATTAAATCGGCTCCGTTATAATCTTTGTACAGTTTGGCCCTGATCATGCTACCGGTAGCTGCCTCATAAAAAAAAGTATTCTGCTTACGTGCCCAACGGTAAGGATAAATCATTCTTAAACGTAGTTCGCCTTTACCCCTAAGCGAAAAACTAGTGGAAATAGCACCAGGATATTTGATTTTGGCTTCGGTGTAAATTTTATTGTAACGTAAAGGTAAGGGATCAATGTGGGTCGGTTTGGCCGAAACGATAGCTTTGCCCTGCCCCAATTTACTCCCGGTGAAAAAGCTGGCCGCATTTTTTACTTCTTTAAAGGCAAAGTACAGACCACTCAAGGCGGTAATCAATAACACAAACGATGCATAAAAACCCAATACGTTGTGCAAATCATAATTCAACCGCTTAAATGATGCTTTTCGTTTAATGGTTAACGATTGTTTTAACAGCCGCATTTGGCCAGGAAACCAAAGAATCAGTCCGGTGATCAGCATCAGTACAAAAATAACCACCGACCACTCTATGATGAACTTCCCGGTTTTACCTAGCAATAGAGAAGTATGGAGATGTTCTACCACCTGGAGCCAATCTTCGCCACCTTTTTTAACTAAAGTGGCATCGTAAGGGTTAAAATAGTAAACCTTACCCTTTTTACTGGTCAGTTCTACCGTTGCATTGGGCAAGGCATCTTCAATTCTGATCAGCCTTAATTCATCTTTCGGCGAAAGTTTCTCGAATCCTGAAATCACTTGATCTAAACCTATAAAAGGCTTCTCCTGAAGCCGAACGTAGCGGAAATCTTTTTGTGTAAAATCCCTGATTTCTTCTTCAAAGATATACAGCGCACCGGTAATACTGATGATAAATACCACCAGGCCAGTTGCCAGGCCGAGCCAGAGGTGAATGTTCCTGATGGTATTTTTAAATTTCCTGTTCTTCATTGCCTAAAAAGCGTAGCCTAATGAGAGGTTAAATCTGCGTCCATTCCCTCTCACATAATTTACATTGCTGCCATAAAACTGGGAAATAGCAGGGTAATAAACTTTATTCAGCAAATTTTCTACCCCTAACGATAATTTTAGGGGCTGTGAAACCTGGTATACTGCTGCAACGTTAAATAAGTTGAAGGCTTTTACTGGTCCCTCTCCAATTAAATATTTACCCGCGGCGTTGGTTTTAAAACGATCGCGATTTCCTACACGCATCCAATTTACGTCCAAACTTAAGTTTTTAATGCCTGAATATTTCAAATAAACAGTAGTTTTTGATGGTGGGATACGCGTTGTGTTCAAATACACATCTTTCTCTCCGTTAAAATTACCATCATTATCTACATCTCCTTTTCCTTCTACCTGCGCATAATTACCACCGATGCTCAACTCTTTCAGTAGTTGATAATCAGCCTGGATTTCAAATCCATATACACGCTCAGGGATACGTTGAGAAATATAGGTACCATTTACCTCTAAAAGATTGGCACCCAGTT
>Ga0163162_10000520_pt1 | contig 35697 bp, 39 predicted proteins | sample S55metaG_FD_115310 | JGI IMG/M metagenome (GOLD analysis project Ga0163162, IMG submission 115310) | Switchgrass rhizosphere microbial communities from Kellogg Biological Station, Michigan, USA - S5-5 metaG | ecosystem: Host-associated > Plants > Roots > Rhizosphere > Soil | place: USA... | reverse complement strand
CGGCCATGAAATTGTAGGTAGGGTGGTGAAGGTTGGAGATCACGTGAAGAAATTTAAGGTGGGCGACTTAGCGGGGACAGGCTGTATGGTCGATTCTTGTCAGGTTTGTGAAAACTGTAAGCAAGATTTAGAACAATATTGTTTAGAAGGCAATACCCAAACATACAATGGTTTAGAAAGAGATGGTAAAACACCAACTTATGGCGGCTATTCTGATACGATTGTTGTAAGGGAAGAGTTTGTACTTCATGTATCAGACAAATTGAATCTTGCTGCTGTAGCACCACTTTTATGTGCAGGTATTACCACTTATTCTCCATTAAAACACTGGAAAGTGGGAAAAGGACATAAACTGGCCGTATTGGGTTTAGGTGGTTTAGGCCATATGGCGGTGAAATTTGGTGTAGCTTTTGGCGCTGAAGTGACCGTATTAAGTACTTCGCCTAAAAAAGAAGAAGATGCTAAAAAATTGGGTGCCCATCATTTTGTGGTAACTACCGATCCGTCACAGGTTAAGGCAGCAAAGGGTACGTTCGATTTTATACTGGATACGGTATCTGCAGTACATGATTTTAACATGTACCTTTCTTTGTTAAGGACAAATGGGGTACACATTTGTGTAGGTGTTCCTCCTAAACCTGCAGAAATTGCAGCTTTCAGTTTATTGGGTGGTAGAAAAAGTCTGGCAGGATCAGGTATTGGCGGTATTGCTGAAACTCAGGAAATGCTGGATTTCTGTGCAGAAAACAATATCGTTTCAGATATCGAAATGATTGATATGAAAGATATTCACACCGCATACGATAGGATGCAAAAGGGTGATGTACGCTACAGGTTTGTGATTGATATGGCTACATTGTAGTTCAGATTGTAACAAAGGTAAAAGGGATTTAGAGGTAGCAATATTTCTAAATCCCTTTTTTATTTAAGGATAGCTAATCAACCAGGGCATCTCCATTTTTCTTTACAAATTCAGAGAAAGAAATGCGGTGTTCTGACTCTGTTTTTGCTAGCTGTCTTTTGTTTTCAGTTAATAGGTTACCGAGCGTATTCAGCGATTCTTTAAGATAAGATATTGATAACATCTGTGAAATCCTGTTTCTGATTTTATCGGCAAGGAATAATTCGATCAAAATCAAACTGATCAAAAATATGTAATGATTGAAAATAATATTATTGGTACCCTTGAATAAAGTAGGCAAGCCTATTACGCCAAAAAATAAATCTATAATTAAAGGAATACCGATAATGGCCAGGAGCGAAAATCCCCGGACTTTTAAAGTAATTGCTTTTTCAGCATTCTTGATCTGTTCGTTAAAGGCCGAAAACTTGCCTTTAAACGGAGTTTCCCTATTGTTTTGTTGTTGTTCTAATTTTTGAAGCGCTTTACCATGTTCGATATCTATTTTGCGTACCTGCTCTACAATATGTGTTTCGGCATTGTTCAGCTTTTCCTGGTCTTCTACAATAGATTCCTGTTCGGCAATAATTTTGTCCATCACCAGCAGGTCTTCCGGAATGCCATGTCGAAGTTTCTGTTCTGCAGCCACAATCCGGTTATCCAGTTGTTTAAACTGCCTTTTTAGCTCAGCAATTTCTTTATTAAAATGCTCTTTTTTTGAGGCATAACTACTTTCGAGGCTGTTAAGTGCCGAAACATATTCGAAATCTGCCAGGAGCTGTTCATTATTGGCAAAATGCTGATAAAGCCCATTTAATTTGATGAAGAGCTCGCCAGTTGATTTTTCCGGATTAGATAGATCATTTCGGTATGCTTCCAGATCTTTTTCTGATAATGAAGGTATGGGCATAGTAGATTAAAAAGCTAAAATTATGAAAAAAAATATCGTTAAAGGTATTATAAATGGTGTTTTCCCTTCAAATATTCCATTATGACTATTAAACCATTTTTTTAAAGATATAGTGTGTTACGGCTTTGATGGGAAAATATTTTTCTTTAAAACACAAGCTATTAGCAATCAGATCTTTAAAGTCAAATTATTAATATGTCCGAAATATTTTTTGATTTTTTTTATCAGGTTGATAAATTATTATATATTTGTGCCAAGCAAGGGGTGAGAGCCTTGCATCAATCTTTGATTGAGAGCGTTAATTTAGATAAGGTTACAACATTAATTGTTGTAACCTTTTTTTATACCTTATAAATAACTAAACAATTTTTCTACTTTAGGGTAAGCAAATATATTTTTTGCCGAAATTAAAATATCCTTTAGGGGTAATAGGAGAAGGAGTGATTTTGTGAAGATCATTTATGCTCCAATTAAATATGCTTTAAACTATATGCCAAGGAACTATAGAATTTATATCAACGATAACACATTGTTTATCTCCGATTTTTTGCCAGAACAAAAAGAAAAAATACAGCAGCTTGAATTTCAGGATTTTAATCTGGAAACGTTCTACAAAAAACTAAAAAACGGATCTAAAAAGAGTTATATTTTCTTGACTAAAAATCCAAAAGAAACCTTTCAGAAATTAAAGAAAGATTGTGCCATTATTAAAGCTGCAGGTGGTTTGGTAGAAAGTGCAAATGGCAATTACCTGTTTATTTTCAGGAACAAAAAATGGGACCTGCCCAAAGGGAAGCTGGAAGAAGGCGAAAAAATGAAGGAAGCTGCTGTTCGTGAGGTAGAAGAGGAGTGTGGAATCAGGGTTTTTAAACGGGAAGAAAAGCTTTGTAAAACCTATCATGTTTATCCGATAGGTAATAAAATGGTGATCAAGAAAACCAACTGGTACAAAATGAAGGTTAAAGGCGAACCTAAATTGGTCCCTCAAAAAGAAGAAGGGATTGAAGAGGCGGTTTGGTTGGATAAAAACCATATTTCGCCGGTTGTTAAAAATACTTTTCCTTCCATTATGGATGTGTTGAGGACTGGTGGATTGCTATAAGTGTTCTATTTCATAGATCGCCCTGCTTAACTTGTTTACAAGTAGCGATAGCGTGTTATCAATTGCCTTGTAGCTACTGCGTGGTCAGCATCTTTTGTTATTATTAGTTGTGGTGTCAGATATTGCTATCTGACACGGATTAAATAAAACTAATACACGGATCTATTGGATGTTATCATCTGGCAGCACAGATTATTCATAATCTAATTCATCAATTACTTTTTTAACCTGTTTTAGGTATTTTCCGTAATAAAACCAGGCCCATAACTCAGTAATTGCACCAATAATGAGGATGGTTACAAAGCAATTGAGCAAGATGTAAACCGGAGATAATTTATTTAATATCTTCGAAAATATAGATGCCTTTTCGATAAACACGAAAGCGGTGAGAAAACCGACTGAGATAAAAGCCACAATGTAGGTTAAGGCTTTATACAACTCTATATTCAGCTTCATTTCGTAATAAAACCAGAGGATATTTTTTCGGGTATCCATACTTAAATTGTAGGAGTTTTTATAAAATATATAAAACTTGAAAAAATAATAAGCTGTAAAGCCACAGGTAGTGGAATAGGTCATCATAAATACCCTGTTAATTAAAGCTGAAAATCCAAAAATATGGGGAATAATAGCCATAAACACCAAAAAAAACAGCTGGTAGAAAAATTCATGTTTCATTTTAGCCCTGATTTTATCTATAGGGGTGTGTGCTTGATTTATCTTAAGCATGTCTGAAGAAATGTTGCTTTCTGCGGGATTTTCAGCATTCCATTCATTTTTTAAATTGTCAAAATTCATAACCGTTTTTCTTAATGATGAACTGTAATTTTTCTTTTGTCCTGTTAAGTTTTACACGTGCATTAACCTCACTTATTCCCAGGTTTTCGGCAATTTCGCGATGTGATTGATTTTCGAGAAAAAGGAAGATCAATGCTTTTTCAATTGCATTTAATTCTTGAACAGCAGTGTACAAATAGGCTAGTTTCTCTTCTTTCCCTTCGTTTTCATTTACATCTATTATATCAATGTTTCCATCGTATGGTGTTTTGTCTACTTTTCTGCTTTCTTTTTTGAAACAGATTATGGCTGTATTGAGGCAAACGCGGTACATCCATGTGGTAAATTTGCTATTTCCTTTAAAAGAGGGATAAGCTTTCCATAATTGGAATACGATTTCCTGAAACAGGTCACGTTGTTCTTCGGCATCGTTCATATACATTTTTGAAATTTTATGTATAATCGCTTTGTGCTGATTGATCAGGGTGAGAAATGTGTTTTCTGTTTCTTTCATTTAATATATCCAATTGGTAAAGGATTTTTAAAAACGTTACAGATTATGTTAAAAATAATATTTAATCACAGAAAAGGGGGTAGATAATGCGATAATATAGGTGAGAAGGTATAAGCGGTTATAGGTTCCCATAGTCAAGTTATGATCTCAATCAGATAGCTATTGGATGAAGCGAAATTGTAATTTGCATAGATAGATTAATCTTGCATCCTCAACAGAATACCAGGGAAGGTCTTAATTATGCGGATAAAATCTTCCCAATCTTACGGATACTCCTCCGAAAGAAAGTATTAATTTATCTAAAATGAGCCTTTATTTATTCGTGCTCATCTGTGGTTTATGAGAACTATAAAAAACTAAGTGCTTCTTTGGGTACAAACGGACTTACATCGCCATGGTTTCTTAAAATATCGCGAACAATGGTAGAGCTAATGGCCGAATATTCTGGTTTGCTTAAAAGCAGGATGGTTTCTACTTCAGGCATCATGGTCTGATTGATCTGTGCAATAGCCCGTTCATATTCAAAATCAGCAGCTGAACGGATGCCCCGGACCATGTATTTGGCGTTTATTTTTCGGCAGAAATCTACGGTTAAGCCTTCGTAAGTTTGGATTTCGATGTTTTGATAGCCTTTAAAAACAGTCTGTAAAATCTGAAGGCGCTGCTCGGCACTTAAGAAATTCTGTTTAGAACTGTTTAGTCCGATACCCACTACAATTTTATCGAAAAGCGGGGTAGCACGTTGCAATATGTTTACGTGCGCAATAGTGATCGGATCAAATGAGCCTGGAAATAGCGCTATCTTCATGATTCAAATATAGATTTTTATAGTTAAAAGCGGAATAGTTTAGCGCTGAGAGTTTAGCGGTTAGCGTGTAGTAAGTACAAAGACTGCTTCACGCCTGCACAAATTATCCTGTTCTTCGATTAATAATGACGGATCTGGGGAGAATGGTTAGCATTTTTGGTTAAGCTATTTATCCATCTAAAATAAGCTGTCAAACAATTAATTAACTAATAGTTACCTTCGAACGAAATTTACTTCAGTTAACTGCTTAACCAAATAAACAGTTAACCAATCAACTAAACTCGAAAAAGCTAAAAGAAGAATTTCCATACTTCCTCGTTTCTGTGTAACCTGGCTGGCTGTTCAATTTCATGTTACTCTGGTGTTCTACAATTAACAAGCCATCGGGTTTAAGCAGTTGTTGCTCCTTTACCATCACCGGAATCTGCGGAATGTTAGGCATGTTGTAGGGTGGATCGGCAAAAATCAGGTTATAAGCGCCGGTCATTTGTTTCAATAATTTAAAAACATCGCCTTTACGTACATCGATCTGATCAAATTGATGTTGTTTAGCCGTATTTTTCACCCAGTTTACGCAGCCATAATCCATATCAACGGCTAAAATACGTTCTGCTCCACGTGAAGCAAATTCGAAAGTTAAATTACCGGTGCCACAAAATAAATCTAATACAACACAGGTTTCGAAGTCATATTTATTATTCAGGATATTGAAGAGTGCTTCTTTGGCCATATCCGTAGTTGGGCGTACGGGTAAATTTGCAGGGGGCTGCAAACGAATGCCCTTTAATTTGCCACCAATTATCCGCATAAATCTAAAGCAAGGAGACCGCTGAAATAGTGTTTAGGCATATCGGCCAATAATTCGCTATTTTTTTTTCCAGCGGGAAGGAAAAAATAAAGTTGGTTAAAATATTTTAATAAGCAATTATAATGCTCATCATCTTCATTTATTATACCTTGTAAATAAATAGGAATAGTATCATTTAGGCCCAACTGTTCAATCATCAGCAGTAGAAAATAATTAAATTCCTCTGCATTTTCCGATTCATAGTGGTTTTGGAAAACAACCTTTTTATCTTTTAAATAGAGTACATTAAATGATACTGCAGTAAAATCGATTAATAAAGATTCATCTTCCAAATGATTAAATAAAGCCATTAATGGTTCAGATTGTGGGAAAAGATCGGTTTGATCCGGCAGATTTGCTTTTAACTCCTCATCTAAACAAAAAACAGTATTAAAACCCAGCTTTTCATTGTGTTTGGTATAAACTTTACTGTCAGAACCAAGGTATTGAGCATAAACAGCCAGATTTTCTCCATCAAACCATTCATCAGGGATAAAAATAAAGTTTGAAGTATGGATTGCAGCTTTAACGGCTCCATAATTTAAAGAAAGGTAACTATCGGTTGTAAAGGCAGATTTTAGTTCTTTTTGCACATCATCGCAGCCTTGTTTATCAAAAATGATATTAATCTCCTCTGTATCCTTACTTACCACAGCATAAGAAAAGCTATCATTCGTTATTTTTAATAATAAATGGCAGTTTGCAGATGCATCAGCTTTAAAATTCGGATCAACCAATAAGAGGCTATTGTTACGCATTGAAACAAAAATAGCGTTTTTTAATAATTAATGATAAAAAAGTTGATTTCAAGGAGATATTTACCATCACTAGGTTCAATTAACCAATTGGCAAGAATCCAGGTAGACAGCATTCTTTAATTGGAAGTTCGAATTCAATTAACCGGTTTAATCAATAAACCCAATTTCGTCACCTTAGTTATCTAAGTGCATCTTTAAAAAATTATAAGGAAAATAAGACCAAACTTTGTGTTCTTTGCATCTTTGGGTTAATAACTTCTTTGCGCGCTTTGCGGTTAAAGCTTAGAGATTTTTTTTACCAAAATCAAACCTTTTGTCTATTCAAAAATTAAAATATTCGGCTTAAATTCGGAACATGAGTTATAAGCCAACCTATAAAGCAGCAAACACCATTGCGGCCACGATAGAACAACATTTTGTTAAACTGCATAAAAATGCCATTGCACAAGGTGAGATAGATTTGGCTACTCAACCAGATCAAAAAATAATTGAAGCGATAATTGATGTTGCTTTTTGGAGCAGTTTACGTAAAGAGGAAGGGCATTCGCCACGGATTTCGATTGCTTTTTTGCCTCCTGAGCAAACTTCTAAACCATTACGTTTTGCCAAAAAACTAGCCTTAAATGCTAATACTTTAACCAAAATAGCCCCTGGGATTGAACGTTCTGGAATTCACTTAGGTGTGTGGGAGGAAAACGGTGAACTTTATATCTGGGGTACAACCCTTAATATCCCTAATTTTTGTTTTGTAGTTGATGTTTCCGAACCTGGGTTAATTGTGATTAAACACCGCAGAATTTATGGTATTGGCAAGTTTACCAATGTAGCTGTGCTAAAAGGGGAACAGATCCGTATTGTTGACGACAGGAGCTGTAACAATAGAGATTGTCCACCTATTTTGCAAGCTTTATTGGATCTGACTGTTCTGGCCAGCTGGAATGATCCGATCAATATTCTGATTCAGTTTTCGGTTTCTATGCGTGCACATGGCAGAGGCGGGGCATTGTTAATTGTGCCTAAGGGTGATAGTAAATGGGAGGAATCCATTATTCACCCGATACAGTATTTGGTAGAACCTCCTTTCTGTGGCTTATCTAACCTGGCAAAACAGAATGGCAACCAGAGCGAAATTTTCTCGCAAGGGGCTGTGCGCCGCGAGGTAGAACATTTGGCAGGCTTAACCGCGGTTGACGGGGCAACGATCATTAACGAAGAATTTGACCTCATTGCATTTGGTGCCAAAATAGGACGTGCAAAGGGGAAACCTACCGTAGAGCAGATTGCGTTTTCGGAGCCGATTGTTGGTGGAGAAGATAAAATTCTTTATCCCGGACAGCTTGGTGGTACCCGCCATTTTTCTGTTGCCCAGTTTGTGAACGATCAGCCTCAGTCTATTGGCTTGGTAGCCTCACAAGACGGCCATTTTACCATCTTTAGCTATAGCAAAAAACAAAATATGGTAATGGCACATCGTATTGAAACCTTACTTTTGTAATAGCAATGAGCAGAAAGCATAGCGCATCGCGATTGCAATTATTCGGAAAGGTACCGTACTGCTAATCGGATACTGTAGTCCGTCTTTCCGCTAAATTCCCGATCAAACTTTTGCTAAAAAACAAATGTTCATTGAGATCGGGAGATATCGCTTCAATACGGTTTAGTTAAAACAGGGCTGTGCTAAAAACTCAGGTGCTATTTTATGCACACTAAACAGTTAACCGATTAACCGTTAAAATATTAACCATTAGAAATGATCATCAATAAAAGCCAGCTTATTGCCTCTGCATACGAACATACGCCAACCAAGGAGCAAATGCTTTTTTGCGAGCGGATGTCGGCATTTTTGCAACAGGAAGATGAGTACCGCTGTTTTGTGCTGAAAGGTTATGCAGGTACAGGTAAAACTACTTCTGTAGCGGCTTTGGTAAAGGTTTTGAGACAATTTAATCTACGTAGTGAACTACTGGCACCAACGGGTAGGGCGGCAAAGGTGATGAGCCAATATTCATTTCGTAAAGCTTTAACCATACATAAACGGATTTACAGAAAACGTTCTGCCGCATCGCCTGAAATGCAGTTTCAGCTGGCGCCGAATCTTTCCGAAAATACGCTTTTTATTATCGATGAAGCTTCGATGATCGCCGATGAATTTAACGAAACAGGTTCTTCGATCTTACGTGATCTGCTCGAGTTTGTGTATAATACCAAAAACTGCTTCCTGCTTTTTGTGGGTGATACGGCACAGTTGCCTCCGGTTGGAAGTTTAGATAGCCCGGCATTAAACGAACAGTACCTTAAAGATAAATTTGCTTTAACGGTTTCATCGGTCGAGTTAAAGGAAGTGGTTCGGCAGGGCAAGAAATCGGGTATTTTGGCCAATGCCACGATGTTGCGAAACCAGATTGCCAAAAACCCTGAAAATCCATTGCCTAAATTTCTGACAAAAAACTATACCGATATTTACAACATGGCCGGTGCACGTTTAGTAGAAGGGTTGGAGTATGCTTACCGAAAATTTGGGATGGAAAATACCCTGGTGGTTTGCCGTTCCAATAAATCTGCCAATGTATATAACCAGCAGATTAGAGCAAGGTTGTTATACCGTGAAGAGGAATTAACAGGTGGCGACCAGATTATGGTGGTGCGGAATAATTATTTCTGGCTTCCTGAGAACGAGGATACTGCTTTTATTGCCAATGGCGACATGGCGAAAGTAATCCGCGTAAGGGGAGAAGAAGAACGTTATGGTTTCCGTTTTGCCGATGCTACTTTAGAGTTTATGGATTTTCCGGCGGCAGGGCAGATCAGCTGTAAGGTAATGCTGGATACTTTAAATCTGGAAAGTGCAAATCTTCCGTACGAACAGAATAAGAAGCTTTTTGATGGTCTTAATGAAGATTATGAACATATTGCCAATAAGAGGCAACGCATGCTGGCTATAAAGGCCGATCCTTTTTACAACGCCCTACAGATTAAGTTTGCTTATGCGGTAACCTGTCATAAAGCACAGGGTGGGCAATGGGATGCTGTTTTTGCAGATCAGGGTTATCTTACGGAAGAAATGATCGATCTTGATTTTTTGCGTTGGTTATATACCGCTGTAACCCGGGCAAAAAAAGAGTTATATTTAGTCAATTTTGCGCCACAGCTTTTCGCGAAGACGGCACAGGAGGATTATTTTTAGAACGTGATTGCACAGATTTAAGGATTGCACAGATTGGGTTCTCTCTGTCCTTATGGTGAACATATTAACCGGTTATATTATGAAATTTGCCTTTAGCATTAAAAATAAGCTAAAAACTGCTTTTTTGCTTTTCTGTATCATGTGCTGTACTTTGATGATTCGTTTTTTAGAGGATAAAAGTGTAGAGAAAATCAATGACTCGTTTATCTCAATGTATAACGACAGACTTGTTCCGGCTACGGACTTATATTTCATTGCAGAAAATCTATATTACAAAAATGCCATCCTTCAGGAAATATTACTCGGAAACGATGCTGTGCAGGGTTCAACGCTGCTTGTAAAAATGAATAAACATAACCAAAAAATAGATTCGGTGATCAGTAAATACGAACGTACTTTTTTGGTAAAGCAGGAAAAAAGCTATTTAAATGAGCTTAAAAAGGCATTACTTGTTCAACAGCATTTAGAAACCAAAATGTTAAATGAAGCGGGTGCTGAAGAAGGAAGAACAATTTATATATCGACTGGAAAAAATGCAATTAATCAGACATTAGCCAAGCTATCGGCTCTGATTAAAATACAATCTAAAGTGGGTAATGACTTGATTAAGGATTCAAGGATTTTTGTTTCGGGAACGAAAGTTTACTCTACATTTCAGGTTGTTCTGGCAATAATGATCGGAATTATGATCGTATACATCGTTTCGGCTTCGAATATGGTAAAGATTACGAGCGATAAATTTAATCTGAATTAGATCCATCTTTACTGGTTGGTATCGCACCAACCAGTATAAGATTTCTTGTTTCGGTCGGTGCGGCACCAAACGATAAACTAAATGTTGTTCTCTCAGTCGGTGCTATACTAAGCAATAAAATTATAATTATTCAGCGTCTTCGTCTGTTATTAATCTAATCGAATCATCAGAAAGTACAATTAAACGTTCTTTATACAATGAGCCAATTGTTTTTTTGAATGCGCTTTTACTGATCTGAAAGCGATGGTAAATCTCTTCCGGAGAACTTTTGTCGCCCAGTTCAATCACGCCGCCATTTTTTTTGAGTTCTTTTAATATCATCTCTTTCGAATCGAGGATATGGCCATAACCGCTAGGTTGCAGGGTCAAATCAATTTTGCCCTCCACACGGATTTTCTTGATCCAGCCTTTACGCATGTCGCCCGGTTGGATATTATCGAAAACCTCATTATTGTAAAGTAAACCAATGTAGGTATTGTTGATAATGGCATTGTAACCAAGATCGGTTTCTTCGGTAATTAATAAACTCACTTCATCACCCTCTTCAAAATCGAAACCATCCTCTTCAACAAAATCGTACAATTTAGAGGAAGCCAAAAGACGATCGTTATTTTCATCTAAATAAAGGTAAACTACATATTTGTAGCCCTTTTGCATGGGTCTTTTTTGTTCGCGTGTAGGTACATATACATCTTTATCAATACCCAGATCCATAAAAACGCCATCATCACCATCAGAAACTACCTTTAAGAAAGCAAAATCGCCTACCTCGGCATATGCTTTTTGAGTAGTTCCGGTTAAGCGACCATCTTTTTGTACAAATACAAAAACATTAATGTTATCTCCAATTTCTACTCCATTCGGAACGTATTGGTAAGGCAGTATGACTAGTTTATCGCCGTCTGTTAAGTTTAATCCAGCTTCTGTTTTGCTTAAAATCCTTAACTCGTTATATTTTCCTATTTCAATCATTTTATTTGGGTTTACCATTTTCTTCAATGGCTTTTGCTACAAAGGTAGTAATGTTTAGACGCAAATTGGTTTTAAATTACTGGAGATAATTTTAGTTGTAGTAAACCATCTTTTATAAGCCTTTCGACTCCGCTCAGGGTGACAAACCGTGGAAGATTTTCGCTACTATCCGCGTTTATCTGTGGAGGGCCGTCATTGCGAGGCACGAAGCAATCTTAAAGCGCACGCAGGTAGCGATCGTTTTAAGATTGCTTCGTCGGCTGAAAAAGCCTTCTCGCAATGACGATCCTTCGTGGCACATGCGCTATGGAATGCAGCTACTTCAAATGGGAATGAAAAAAAATATATATTTTAGCAACTTATCTAACATTAAATCTACAATATGAACAAGCAGATTCCTCCATTTTTTTTAAGCGACGAATATTTTATTGACGAGAAAGTAAACTTTTTAAAGTTTGCGAACGAGTACAAAGTTTACAACGATCAGGGCACTCAGATCGGGATTATTAAACAGCGCATTTCTGGCTGGCACAAGGTTCTAACCTTATTGGTTGATAAGCGAATGATGCCTTTTAAATTAGAAATTACCGACACCAACGACCAGTTGCAGGCTACCATTACAAGAGGCTGGACATTCTGGATGTCGAAAATTATCGTTACCGATCCGCTTGGTGTTGAAGTGGGTATTATTAAACAAAAATTTAAACTCTTTAAACCAACTTTTACCATTTCCAGCCCAAGTTCAGGAGAGGAGATTGCAAAAATATCTGGCGATTGGAAGGCGTGGAATTTTACCATCACCAATAATGCAGGTGCCGAAATGGGCAAAATAAGTAAAAAATGGGCTGGCGCTTTGAAAGAGGTTTTTACCACAGCCGATAAATACAATGTTTCTATTGATCCCAGTTATGCAGAAAGCAATCAGAAAGTGGCCATTGTGGCGACTGCCATTACCATTGATATGGTTTTGAAGGAGAGTAAGTAATTGTTTAAACTGTTAATTATTGAGTGAGCGAATGACTGAATTGTACATCACTCGTAAACAGTCATTTCGCTCATTTCTAAATATCTTTCTTCTTTAATATCTTTCTTACAAACGATATCAATTAATTCGGCTAAATTTGGAACCTACAATTTAAGGTATCTTCATTGATATGAAAAAAACCAAAGAAGCCAAAAAGCCAGGTATTTTCAGTTTACTTGGAAATTATAAGGGCTTAGTATTTATGCTGATTGTGTTTGCGTTGCTCAGTAACGGCATCAACTTACTTTTACCCAAGATTATTGCCAGCGGTATCGATTCCTATACCAATAAAACTTTCAACCTTCAATCCATTCTGCTTCAGTTTTCGCTGGTCATTGTTTTGGTTTTTATCTTCACTTATTTACAAAGCATTGTGCAAACCTATGCTTCTGAACGGGTGGCCAGAGATTTGAGGACAAAGTTATCTGATCAGATTTCGCGACAAAGCCATGCTTATATTATTCAGGCTAATCCCTCAAAACTGCTAACCAACCTTACGGCTGATGCCGATTCGATTAAAATGTTTGTTTCGCAGGCTATCGTTTCCATTTGTTCGTCTATTTTTTTAATTGTTGGGGCAAGTATTCTGCTGCTTATGATCAATTGGAAACTGGCACTCTGCGTAATCGCCATAGTGCCGATTATTGGCGGGGCATTTTTCTATGTGTTGAGCAAAGTTAAAGTACTTTTTAAAAAGAGCAGGGAAGTAATCGATTGGCTTAATAAGGTAATTAGCGAAAGTATTATGGGGTCAGCTTTGATCCGTATCATCAATTCGCAGATGCTGGAATACAATAAGTTTTTAGATGCAAATGCCAAAGCCAGAGATTTGGGGATATCCATACTCCGGATGTTTGCAGCTTTGATTCCGGTTATCGTTTTTACAGCCAATTTGTCCGGTTTATGCATTTTGGTACTGGGTGGTCATTTTGTAATCAACAATTCGATGACGTTGGGAGAGTTTACCGCATTTAACAGTTACCTCACACTCATCATATTTCCTATTTTGGTAATCGGTTTTATGAGTAATGTTATTGCACAGGCCACGGCATCTTACCAGAGGATAGAAAGCGTGCTCAATGCTGCGGAAATTAACCATCCTGGAATGTTAAGCACTTCTTTAAAAGGTGATGTGGAGGCAAAAGACATCAGCTTAAGTTTTGGCCAAAAACCAGTTTTAAAATCAATTTCTTTTTCTGCCAAAGCAGGCTCAAAAACAGCTATTATTGGTCCTACAGCTGCCGGTAAAACTCAGCTGCTCTATATTTTAACGGGTTTGATTGATGCTGATGCCGGATCTGTATTGTTTGATGGGGAAGACATTAAACAGTATAAGCAAGAAGATTTTCATAAACAGGTTGGCTTTGTATTTCAGGACAGCATTATGTTTAACATGAGCATCAGGGAAAATATTGCCTTTAGTGATACGGTTACAGACGAATCGCTGGCTAAAGCAATTGCTACGGCTGAACTTAAGGATTTTGTAGAAGCCTTGCCAGATCAACTCAACACGATTGTTTCAGAACGCGGAAATAGCCTTTCTGGCGGACAAAAACAAAGAATTATGCTGGCACGGGCTTTAGCGGTGAATCCGAAAATCTTATTACTGGATGATTTTACAGCCCGTGTTGATACCAATACAGAGCAAAGGATTTTAGAAAATATTCAACAAAATTATCCAGGTTTAACATTACTTTCCATCACCCAAAAAATAGCTTCTGTTGAACATTATGATAAAGTGATCTTGCTGATGCAAGGCGAAATTATTGCAGAAGGAACCCACCAGGAATTGTTAAAAAGCAGTCCTGAATATGTTCAGATTTACAATTCACAACAGAGCACCAGTAATTATGAACTACAATCTTAACCAGCTTAGCACCGGGCAGGAAAAGCAATCTACTTATAAAGCGCTGAAAAGCCTGCTAAAACTGATTTCTTCCGAACACAAAAACCTTTGGCTGGCATTGATTGCCATTTTGGTCAACTCAGGATTATTGCTTTTGGGGCCGTTACTGGTAGGCCATACGGTTGATACCTATATCCGTACCAAACAATTTCATGGTGTACTTATTTTTGGCGGTATCCTGTTGGTAATGTATATGATTGCGATGGTTACGGGCTACACCCAAACGCGGTTAATGGGTGGGGTAGGTCAGCGAATGTTATACACCTTACGCAATGCCGTTTTTAATAAACTACAAGAATTACCAGTTTCTTTTTTTAACCAGAACAAAGCGGGAGATCTGATTTCGAGGGTGAATAACGATACAGATAAACTGAACCAGTTTTTTTCGCAATCCTTAATGCAGTTTATAGGCAGTATTGTAACCATGATCGGTGCTGGTATTTTCTTGCTTTCCATTAACCCCGAGTTGGGCGCTGCTACGCTTGCGCCTGCTGTGGTTATTGTACTTTTTACGGTGGCTTTATCGCCTTGGGTAAAAAGGAAAAATGCTAAAAACTTAAAAAGCGTTGGCGGAATGAGTGCCGAAATACAGGAAAGTCTGAACAACTTTAAGGTTATTATTGCCTTTAACCGCAGGGATTATTTTAGGAAACGATTTAATGAAGCCAATGCCCAAAATTATAAAACAGCTATTGGTGCGGGTTTAGCTAACAATATTTTTGTGCCGGTTTATGGGCTATTATCCAGCATTGCGCAATTAATTACTTTGCTATTTGGTATTTATTTAATTGCTAAGGGCAATTTTACCTTGGGTTTATTGGTGAGTTATATTTCTTATACCACCAATTTTTATAACCCGCTAAGACAGTTGGCCGCGCTTTGGACCAGTTTTCAGGTGGCAATGGCCAGCTGGGATAGGATTTCGCAGATTTTATCTTTGGAAAGCAATTTAAAACAAATAACGCTAAATGAAACGGCTGCTTCAAGTGCGCTGATTGAATTTAAACATGTGCACTTTTCTTATGATGACAGTAAGGAAATTTTGCATAACATTAATTTAAGGTTCGAAAAAGGTAAAACTTATGCTTTAATTGGGCCAACCGGCGGTGGAAAAACAACAACGGCTTCATTAATTTCCCGTTTATACGATCCTACAAAAGGAACTGTTTTATTAAACGGTAAAGATATCAGGTCATTTTCTGCGGCAGAAAGAACACAAAAAATCGGATTTATCCTGCAAGAGCCATTTTTATTTACCGGAACCGTAAAAGAGAATATTTTATATGGCAATAGTCAGTATGCAGCGGTTACAGATGCTGAACTGGAAAAAATAATTGAAGAAGCCAGCCTGAATGCACTTTTAGCCATATTTGATGAAGGATTGAATACGCAGATTACTTCAGGATCAGACAGTATCAGTTTGGGGCAGAAGCAGTTGATTGCTTTTATGCGTGCAGTGCTTAGAAATCCTGAACTGTTGATTCTTGATGAAGCTACAGCGAACATTGATACCATAACCGAGCAACTTTTGGGAACTATTTTAAATAAACTTTCAAAGGAAACAACATTGGTAATTATTGCCCACCGTTTGAATACCATTGAAAATGCCGACGAAATTTATTTTGTAAACGAAGGCGAAGTGCAAAAAGCAGGAACGCTGAACGATGCATTAAATATGTTACTAAAAGGAAAGCGGGTAAGTTGATATATTTACTTTAGGTTGTTGGGATTTATATGCCCGACTAACATTAACGGGCTTTAATAACAAACATACATGAAAAAGTATCTATTTCTCTTTGCCTTTTCGGCCTTAAGCTTAACTTCTTATGCACAGGGTGCAGCACAAAACCTTTTTGTTCAGGATAGTTTAAAATTGATTTCTGCACAGTTTAAGTTTACAGAAGGCGCTTCAGTTGATAAAGAGGGGAACGTTTTTTTTACGGATCAGCCTAATGATAAAATCTGGAAATACGATATTAATGGGAAATTGAGCCTATATATGGATAAATCAGGAAGGGCGAATGGTACTTATTTTGATAAAAAGGGAAACTTAATTGTATGTGCCGACGAAAATAACCAAATCTGGTCTATCGACAAAAACAAGAAAATAAAAGTGCTCTTCAGTGATTATGAAGGTAAAAAAGTAAATGGTCCGAATGATATCTGGTTGGACGCAACAGGTGGAATATATTTTACCGATCCCTATTATCAGCGTGATTATTGGACACGTAAATCGCCCGAAATTCAGGGCCAAAAAGTTTATTACATCCCCAGGGGTAAAAAAGAGGCGATTGTTGCTGCGGATGATGTGATTAAGCCTAACGGAATAGTAGGCACACCCGATGGTAAATTTTTGTATGTGGCCGATATGGAGGCGAATAAAACTTACCGTTACCGTATTGGTGCTGATGCCAGATTAACCGATAAACAACTTATCCTTAACCAGCACTCTGATGGGATGACTTTAGATAACAAAGGAAATATTTATGTAACCGGAAAAGGAGTGAATGTTTACAAACCAACAGGCGAAAAAATAGCTCATATTGATGTACCTGAAGCGTGGTGCGGTAACATTTGTTTTGGGGGAAAAGATAAAAATCTGCTTTTCATTACGGCCTCAAAATCATTGTACGTTATCCCAACTTATGCAAAAGGCGTTGAATAATAGTTTTTTAAGCAATATGTAAAGCCTAAAAGGCAAGATGAATTAAGCCAAAAAAAAAATCTGTTCAGTTTATTCAACCCACAAAAATATAAATCACATTAATTAGTTTTGAAATTCCTACTTATAGGGATAGACGACTATGAAAAAGCCCTCTCAGGATTGAAGGGCTTTTTTACTTTATGTGGAGATCTAAAAAAGTTAATATTTAAAAATAAATATTAGAATCGTTATTTCAACTGAAGCTAATCGGTTTTTCACCGGTGGCGGAATGGAGAAATCTATAAGTGAAAAGTTATATAACTTAAAATGTTACACTCAAACCCTGAAAGAAGCTCAGGGTGAAGAACCTTTTAAGCGTGATAATCGCCCAAGTTGGATATTTTTATCAGAATTGTATATGTACTGTTACAATTAATCTAATTTGGAATAATTTTTTAAATTAGCATATATTAAAAAAACCTGATAAGCTTATGGAAAATCTAAAAGAAGAAACCAAAATCAAAGCTTTTCTCACCAGGATAAAAGCAGAATGGCCGGGAGTGGTAGAGCGCTTTGAGTTTAAAACAGGCAGTGTAATTTATGTTCATTTAAAAGAAGGTATATCAAGCATGGATTTTCTTGGTAAACTTTCCAGACAGGTAGAACGTTTTGTCGATTTCAGTATGCCCATTATCTTATATCACATTGAAAGTGATGGCATGAATTTAAGGTCGCACCCCATAAATTGGTACTCTTCCATCAAGCAGTAAAAATCTTTTTAAAGCGCATAAATATTTTTCGTTAATACCTTAAGCTGTAAATGGCAACCATAATTTTTACAGTTGTAAATCTTTTTTTACATAATTAGCAATTTTGTTGCTCAGTAATTTTGGTTTTTGGGTTTTAATCCTATTTTTGATTTTTAATTTAAAAACATCCAGTATAATGAAAAACGGAACAGTAAAATTTTTTAACTCAGAAAAAGGCTTTGGTTTTATCAAAGAAGAAAACGGATCTGAGATTTTTGTGCATGCATCAGGCCTGATTGACGAAATCAGAGAAAATGATACAGTTGAATATGAAGTTCAAGAAGGCAAAAAAGGCCTTAATGCAGTAAAAGTAAGAGTTGTTTAATTCTTTCCCAAAAAGATTTAGAGCAGGATTTATTCCTGCTTTTTTTTTGCCCGGATATTTTTAGAGCGATCAATCTTAATTGAAGCTTATACTGAACAAAATGGGCGAAAAAATTTCTTGCTCATTTCTAGTTAATTACCGATCTGATTGATTTTATCCACATGCCATATTATCGTTTTCTGAACGGGATTTTTATTTTTGCCAATATTGATATAGTCGGCCGGAACCAAACAAATTAAATTTTTGCAACTCTCTATTTTTTCAATTCAGGAACATGTTACCTGCAAGAAACCTCTTGATAAGGGCACTTTTATGGCCGCTGCACAATTTGTAATGGCGCTTAACTTTGCTGACGAATTTGAGCTGTTAAATTTATCGATGCTTAACATTCAAACTGGCATGGCTAAAAAAGGGGGACTGGTATTTGTACGTAATGGAAAACTTAAAATGCATCCCGAAATTTATGATCATTTAGCACTGATATCCATATCATCTATCTGTGCAGGGAGTGTTTATGTCCATGGCCGGGATAAAATTGCTGCAGAAATTGTAAATCTTCCTTACAGTGATGGCATTTTAAACCTGGCAGGTGCAGAAGAGGATTATATGGCATTTAAACGTTTGTGCAGCCCGGTATCACGATTCTTTTTGCTGCACACCAAAAAAGTACAATGGTCTGTAATCTTATCTGTATTTCGGTTTTTTATGATGCATGGCATTTGGGATGTGATTAATTTTGTTGCCGAAAGGCTGCGGCAGGCTGATGCTGATGTACTGGCTTGTGCACAACTTTTAGAAAGTATGCAAGAACAAGAATGGTATCCTGATTTTAATCAGTCACTTCAAGATTTTCATGCTTCCCGTTATCCTTTAAGTAAAGTTGGCTTAACGTCAGAATTGCCAGAGATGGCTTAAATTATTTTAGATAATTTTCCAATAAAGCACTTATTTCCTCTCCAACAGGCCTATTGCCCATATTGTTAAGTTTCTGTTGCGAAGAATTGTGTTTTTCGATATAGGTAGCCTCTGTTTTATTAAATTTAAGATATCCCTGTTCAAAATATCGCTCTTCAATTTCCGTAGACGAATCCATCGATCTGAACCATAATTTAATCAATGACCCAGTAATTTTATCATAGTAAAGCCAGTGATAAGTCGCCTCTGCATCTGCGTTTTCTGGCAGGCCAAGACGCTGAATTTCCAGGATAGTAGTATCAGAATTTTGGAAAAAGTATAAAATCTTATATTTAGACGACATGCCGCAAAAATAGAACTTAAATTTTGATCACAAAAAACATTTTTGTGGTTTAAATTTAATCTTGTTAACGATTGCGCTGGTCAGGATCTGTGATCTTGGCCTTTAGCCTCCGGATTTTTAATCCGGTTTATCATTCAATTTATTGCCAAAAGGATTACAAATCCTTAGCTCTCAATACGGATTACAAATCCCAACAAACAAATGTTAATGTTTTTCCCCTTTAACTACCTTAAATAAATGCAAAACCTGTGGAAAAAGGGCATCCATGCTTTCTTCTGCACCACTTTTCGAACCAGGGAATGTAAGCACTAATGTTTTTCCGATAAAACCAGCTACACCGCGCGAGAGCATGGCATAAGGCATGCGTTCCTGACCGTAACGACGAGCCGTTTCCATAATGCCTTCAATATTCCGATCAATTAAAGGTGCAAGGGCTTCCGGAGTTACATCGCGTGGTGAAAGGCCAGTTCCTCCTGTAAAAATGATTAGATCATAATCACTGTCATTTAATTCACTTGCTTTATCTCTGATCACATTAACTTCATCAGGAACGATTTCATATTTCGCTGTATGAATTTCCCATTGTTCCAATCGCGAAATAATGGCTTTTCCAGAAGTATCCTGTGCTTTATTTTCGAAAATAGAATCTGAACAAACTACAACAGCTGCTTTTATTTCAGGGAATTTGGCATTTTTAAGGTCAGATTTTCCTCCTGATTTTTTTAATAGCCTGATATTTTCTATCTCAACACCTTTGTCAATTGGTTTTAACATATCGTACATGGTTAAAGCGGTAACCGATGCACCGTGCATGGCTTCAACTTCTACCCCTGTTTTGTAAATGGTATGTACTTCAACATTAATGATGATGGATAAACCTACGATTTCATACGTAATAGCCGTATATTCAATCGGAAGCGGATGACAATCAGGAATAACGTCACTCGTTTTTTTTACGCCAAATAAACCCGCTGCACGGGCAAATTCAAATACATCGCCTTTGGGTATTTTGCGCTGTTCAACGGCATCAATGGTTTCCTGTTTCGATACCTTAACAGTAGCGCTTGCAATGGCAACCCTTAAGGTATTGGATTTTTTTGTGATGTTTACCATGAATTAACTATTTTCTTTCCACTGATGGGTTTCGTCTTCGAATATTTCTTTGCCCCAGATTGGTAATTCTACCTTTAACCGGCCTACTACTTCACTACAAGCAGCTATTGCTGGCTTTCGGTGTGCAGAAGAGGTAAAAACAAAAAGGCAGATTTCGCCAGTTTTAACTGTACCTAGGCTATGGTAAATATGCATGCAATTGAGTGGATATTTTTCGAAAATTTCTTCCCTGATCTGATGCATTTTTTCAAGGGCGAGCTCCTCATATGCAGTATATGTTATCGCAGCAACAAATTTGCCGTTAATTTCATCTTTTCTTACCTGACCCATAAAAATACTATGGCCACCAATAGCTGTTTTGCTACTGTGTCTGGCAATGCTATCGGCTATAAAATCAGGTGCTATGGGGCCGTTAACAAAGATATTCTTTATTTTTTTTTCGCTCATGTTAAGATTTGAGAAAATGATCTCTCCATTTAATGATACCACCTTTTAAACTGTAAATCTTTTTGGCATCACCATATTTTTCCTGCATGGCCTCTGCTGCTGCAACACTTCTGATGCCGTGCTGGCAAATTAACACCACATGTTTTTGGTAAAATTCTTTGCTCATAAAGGCACCAAACTCCGACATTGGCACTTGCGTAAAGATTTGTTTATCCAATACCGGAACTTCATGTCTTTCGCGTACATCGATTAAAATTGTTGAATCTAACTGCTGAAGTTTCACCAGTTCGGTAGCATCAATTTCAATATAACCTTGCGGTCTTTCGCTCGTGTTTTGATAATCCATATTTAAAAATTCATCAACTGTTTTAGGCAGTGTATAACCGTGTCCCTGACTGATGTTGATGGTATATTGTTCTTGCGTAAGTAAATTATAACTTAATATTTTATTGGTTAACGGTTGCCCGATTTCGGCAATCAGTTTAATGATTTCTGCAGCAGCCATGGTGCCTAAAACACCTGGTAATACACCGATAATGCCATTCTCTGAACAATTTGGGATTTCGCCTTTGGTTGGTGGAATGGGAAAGATATCGCGGTAATTGGTGCTGGGCGTTAAATGATCAGGCGTATTAAATATGGCTAACTGACCTTCGAAACCTGATACTGCAGCAAATATGAGTGGTTTGTTGAGAAGTGCACAGGCGTCGTTAATGAGGTATCTGGATTCGAAATTGTCTGTGCCATCCAATATGTAATCGTATCTGGATAGAATATCGAGGATATTATTTTTCTGCAAACGGATGGGATGACGGATGATCCCGATCTGGGTATTCATTTCCTGCAGGCGTTTTGCAGCAACCTCAACCTTCAGCTTTCCAATATCAGCCGTAGTAAAAAGAATTTGTCTATGTAAATTAGATAATGAAATGGTATCATCATCAACAATTCCAATGTGGCCAATGCCGGCAGCAGCCAGGTATTGCAAAGCAGGACAGCCTAAGCCCCCGACGCCAATAACAAGAACTTTTGCTCTTAAAAGCTTTTGCTGTGCCTCCTCCCCAAATCCTTTAAGGATAATCTGCCTGTTATATCGCTCTGCACTCATATTGCTTAACCACCAGAAAAAGGTGGCATTATGGCTATTGTAGCCTGGTTTGTAATTTCGGTATTCTGTTGAACAATATTTTTGTTCAGGGCAAGTTTGTATTTAATGCCTTTCAAAGCTGGGAACCGATCTTCAAGGTATTGTTTAAAGGAATTGGTATCAGCAATGCCATTAACTTCAATTTTTTGATTATTGATGAATTCGGTAATTTGACCAAAACTGATGATTTCAATTTCCATGCGGCTAATTTACCGATAAGATGCCATTTTTATGTAATGTGAAGTTGTTGAAATTGTCATACTTTCCAGATTAATGGATTTACAGGCAGTTAAATTGTTTAAAGCGATGGTTAAAGGCTTTCTAACCTTCCCTTCGATTGTAAATTGCCTGCTCTCTTGTGCACTAACCGTAATACTTAAAAATAATAAGGCAATGACCAGGTATTTGATATTATGCATGTGTAAAAACTAATTTATAAGCGGCTAGTGCCAATACAAAGGCCAAAACATTTTTTAAAACGGTTTGCGGGAATTTTAAGGCGCCAAAGTAAGCACCGCAAATACCACCAACAAAAGCTACCCCAACATAACCGAGCATATGGCCGTTAAATTCGAAACCTTTGATGAGTTGACCACCTAAACCAGCAACTGAATTAACAAAAATGAATGCTGCACTAATGGCTGCTGTTTGTTTTTGATCTGTCCACTTTAACAGCAAGAGGATAGGAGAAAGGATAATCCCTCCACCAATGCCGATCATGCCCGAAAGTAAGCCGATAATGCCTCCAATAGTAAGCGATAAAGGGATATTTGAAGGCTTGAAATCTTTAGGGTCAGTATTTTTAAAAAAGAAAAAACGGATTACCGGGATGAGCAGAAGTAGTCCTAAAATCTTTTTATAAATGGAACTTTCAATAGCCATCAAACCGCCAACAAAAGAAAGTGGGATAGAGGCCAGTGCAAAGGGCCAAAAGGTTTTCCATTTAAAATGGCCACCGCGGTAAAACTGGATAAATGAAGTGGAAGAAACAAACAGATTAAGTAAGAGCGCTGTTGGTTTCATAATGACTGGAGAAATGGCAAAAATAGCCATCAGCGCAAGGTAGCCGCTTGCCCCGCCATGCCCAACCGATGCATATAAAAAAGCAACTATAAAAAGTAAACAATAAAAGAGGATGAAACTTTCTTGCATGGTTTATCCAGGTAAAATCAATACGGTTAGGATTTCGCCTTCTTTAAAGTGGTCTTTTGTTTCATCGAGGCAGATCAGGCAATTTGCTTGTGCAAAAGAGCTTAACCGGTAAGATTCCTGGGCAGTTAGTGGAGTAACCAGCCCATTTTCATATTTTCCTTTCAGGAAATGTGTTAACCCCAAAGCTTTAGAATAGGCATGTGTAAGCTTGGCCTGCACTTCAATTACATTATTTCGTTTATGAGATAAAGCTTTGATCGCTGGTAATACATAATTATAATAGCAACTAAGAACAGACGATGGATTGCCAGGAAGTCCGAAGATGAGTTTTTGATCCATTGTTCCAAAAAACAAAGGTTTGCCGGGTTTCTGTTTTACTTTGTGAAAAATCTTGTTGATGCCACAATATGAGGCCGCTTCAATTACGAAATCATAGTCGCCAACACTTACCCCCCCGGTTAACAGCACAACATCACTGCTTGCCAGTGCAATTTTTAGTGTTTTTTTAAGTACTTCGAGATCATCATCCGCTTCGTAAACCGCAATCTGTTCAATTCCCTCATGTTTTAAAGCAGCAGTAAGCGAAAAGGAATTCGATTCGTACACCTGTCCAAATTCGAGTACTTTGCCTGGCTGTTGTAATTCTTTTCCTGTTACAACAATCGAAATCTCTGGCATAGGGTAAACACTAACTTCATTAATGCCAATCCCTGCGAGAAAGCCGATAGCAGCAGGGCTAAGAAAATCTCCTTTTTCCATTGCCAGTGCCCCGGCTTTAATCTCTGAACCCTTATCGCGAACGTTTAAGCCGGGTTTTAAATTTGGATCCTGTAAAGTTATCCTCTCATCAATCCTTGTAATTCTTTCCTGCATTACAACCGTATCTGCACCTGTAGGAAGTGGAGCACCTGTAAATATTCTACTGGTTTCTCCCTTTTGGATGGTAATACTGGTTGTCGATCCAGCAGCCATTTCACCTATTAAGCGGAGCACCCTTTCGTGATCAGCAAATTTTAACGCATAACCATCCATTGAGGATTGGTTAAATGCTGGAATATCATATTTTGCATAAATATTGGCTGCAAGAATATGGCCTGACGCTTTTGCCAAGTCAACTGAAATGGGATTTAATACTGCTATATGTTGAGAAATGAGGTGTTTTGCTTCTTTAACGCTAATCATGAAAATGTTATCCTCCAATAGTAATCATACTTCTATTTTGAATGGTTGTGGCATCAATTTTTTCGAAATCGCTTACCAATTGTCCGCCCAATGCTTTCTTTTTGCTCCAAATAGCCGATTGAATTAGTGGAAGAACTTCTTCATTGTTCCGCAAAGCGCTAAGCAGATCAGTTTCGCTATCCGAAAACAGGCAGTTTTTTAGTTTTCCATCCGCCGTTAAGCGCATGCGGTTACAGGTATCGCAAAAAGGATTGGTCATGGTGCTGATAATAGCAAACGAACCGTCGTGACCAGGGATCATGAAACTTTTAGCCGTATCGTGTGGTTCTCCTTTAACAGGTAATATTGTGAAATCTTTTTCGACCACCGATAGGATTTCATCTAATGAAAATAGCTGATTACTCGTCCATTTGTTGCCACTAAATGGCATAAACTCAATAAATCTGATCTGAATAGGGTTATGTTTGGTCCAACTGATGAAATCGGTGATCTCATTATCGTTAAGTCCTTTCATCACCACCATATTTACTTTTACCTTTATCTTATGCTGCAAAAGTAATTCAATATTGCTGCGTACCTGATGGAAAAGATCCCGTCGCGTGATCATAAAAAACTTTTCAGGTTGTAGGGTATCCAAACTGATATTAATGGTTTTAATGCCTGCTTTTTTTAATACAGGTAACATTTCTGCAATGCGGGTTCCGTTTGTAGTAATAACCAGCTCAACCGGTAGTTTACCCAGCGCCGCAATAATTTGTGCTGCATCTTTTCTTACCAATGGTTCGCCACCTGTAAGCCTTATTTTTTTTACGCCATTGGCCACAAAAATTTCTGCCAGTTTAATAATTTCGTCGGTTTGCATGAGCCGGGAGGCAGGTGTAAAATCGTATTCTTCTTCAGGCATGCAATAAAAACAGCGAAAATTGCAGTTATCGGTAAGCGATATCCGCAGGTAATCATGTATTCTTCCAAAAGAATCTGCTATCATTGCTGGCTAATTAAATTATTGTAATCGGTTTCTGTATCAATATCAATTCCTCCTTGTTCAAAAAACACTGTCTCCAGATCCTGTGCGGATTGTTTTAATATATTTTTAGCGCCTTCCGTTCCTTTTAGTGATAAAAGTGCTTGGAAGTAGTCTTTTTTGAAAAGAACAGGTGTTCCTATTGTTCCGTCATATGCACTGGCAATGATATTTTTGCCTGTTTCTTTTTGCTTTTTAATTAAGTTATTAAAGTTACTCTTTTTTATAAAAACCTGGTCGGCCACAACGATAATAATACTTTCTATTTCATTATGGAGTTTGATCATGGTTGAAACTCCGGCCACAATACTTGATGCTATGCCATTTTTCCAGTTTTTATTTATAACGATGTTGATCTGATTGTGCTTGTGCAAAGCAGCTATTTCCTGAGCATGTGCACCTAAAACAACAATTACAGGTTTATGATCGGTTTTTAGCGCTTCATATATTACCGTCTGTAAGAGCGTTTTTCCTTTGTAATCCAAAAGCTGTTTTGGTCTGCCTAAACGGGAGGAACTGCCCGCTGCCAATATGATGATGCCCGTTTTCAATATCTAATTACATTTTACTTGTAAACGTGGATCGGTTTATTCTTATCTTTTAAAAAGATAGCCGAAGCACCTGCAAAAACGGATTTAATCTCTGCGAGAATAGAAATAGCAATTTCTTCTGCAGTTTCTGCACCAATATCCAACCCAATCGGTCCATACACCCTGGCTTGGTTTATCCTTGTGGCCAAATCCAGTTCATCTAACATTCTAAGCAGTTTTTTCTTTGGACCTAGTGTACCAATATAGGGTGCGTTTGTTTCTAAAAGAGACTTAAGGAGTTCGAGGTCATAATTGTAATTATGTGTCATTAATACGAAAGCGGTTTGCTCATCTATCTGAATTTGAGCTAAAACATTTTCCGGTTTGCTTACTAAAACTTTGGTTGCATTTGCAAAACGTTGAGGCGTGGCATGTGTGGGCCTTCCATCTATTACAGTTACCTCCCAGCCTAACAGGTAAGCCATTTCGGCCAGAGGCTGTGCATCATTGCCTGCACCAGCAATTATTAATGAAATGGGAGGTTTTATAAACTCCAAAAAGGCATCAATCTGTTGATTTTCTTGCTCATACACCTTAAAGGCCGAAGTTTTATTTTCAAAAATTTTATGAACATCCTGGACTATTTCATCACGGATTAATTTTGGGATTTTAGAAAGTACAGGTTTATTTTTAAAAAGCATCCCAGTACCAAATTGTTGCCTGTGTGTTAACGAAAAAAGTGTTACCAATACAGCATTTTCCCTATTGCTTTGCAAAGCGGTTAAAATAGCAATTGGATTTAACTCATCAGTTTCTATAATGGGTTCGAAAAGAATATGTACTATACCATTACAGCCTAATTGTATGCCAAATTTAGCATCATCTTCGTCGGTGGTATCGTAGGTAATCAGTTTGTTTTCTTGCTGTATTATTGCCGAAAGTGCTTTACGCAAGGCATCGCCTTCTAAGCAACCTCCGCTAATGGCTCCTGTTAACTGGCCATCTTCAGTAATCAGCATCCTGGCGCCAGGTCTGCGGTAAGAAGAACCCTCTACCTTAACTACCGTTGCAAGAGCTGTGCTTTTTCCTTCTTTGGACGCCTTTTGGTACGCTTTGATAATATCAGTAATTTCTTTCATTAGGCATTGATGCAGTAGATGATGCAATTTAAGGATAATCTATTGAAAAATGACCACACGAAAGTCCTAAGGTATGCTTTAATGCAGCAGTCCCTATTATTTGTGCAGTCAGATGTTTCCATCTGACTGATAAAGTAAATTCCAATGCTTATTATCTTTTAGAACGAGGTTAGTGTCAGATAGTAATATCTGACACCACCAAAAAGATATTTTTCGATCAATGTTTGTGCAGTCGGATAGTATATCTGGCACCACTAGAATATAATTCCGTAATAATTACCGGAAATTTCAATGTTAGGCTTAAAAAGGCGCTGAATGAAAAATTTCCAGATTGATACAATGCAAACCAATGCTGTTAAAAAGTTCAGTGATTTCTTTTGTCCAATCTTTTGGAGAATCTACCCGAAGGATTTTATCTGCATCCCACAAATCGATATTCCATTTAATTTCTTTAAAATGGCTGTTCAGTAGAGGGCTGATTACGTTTAACTCGCTGTCTGTAAATACATTTGTTTTGAAAACGGCTATCATATAGATTGTTTTTAGGTCTGTTATCAGCTGTAGACGTTTTAAATTAGAAATTACTTTAAATTGAAGTGGTTTTTTTAACATTTTATGCTAACAGCTAAGTGAACGTTTCTGAAAATCTAAAAAAATAAATAATCTGTAAGAATGTTTCCGTTTTTACTACTAAGAATTAATGAATTATTTTGAGCTATCCTATTTTATAGAAGTTTTCATTTCTTCAACAGTTTTGATGATTTCTTTAGATAGAATCTTTGCATTTACATCAGCGTTTTCTTCATCATATCTTAGGTATTTCCAGGTATTTTTGGTGTAGGCATCTTTTATTGCTAGCAAATAAGCGCTACCCTTAATTCTTATTTTGTTTTTACCAAGCTTTTCAATCACGTTGTCTTTCAACTTCGCTTGTGTTAAAATACCCAGCATATTGGCATCCGCTGCTTCCAAAACCATACTTTGATTATACTTACCTAAACAGATGGAGCCTTTTGGAAAAGGCTTAACCGGCGTCATCTTTAGATTTACAGGAACCTGTTCATAAATCATTTTAATACCCATACCTGATAGCATCCCTTTTCCCATTGCACTCATTTGAGCCTTTGGCATTACATTAAATAATTTTGGATAGGTCATATTAAGCACCTCATCAATCTTCATCTGTGAAGTGTACTTTATGATTGTTTGAAAATCGCGTTTAATAATTTCCTGATCCTGGGCAAGGACTGTGCTTGCCGAAAAAATCAATAGAAGGAGGAAGATGTGTTTCATAGTAATCTTTAAGCGAAAGTCGTTACTTAATCATTAGATTAGTGATAATAAGGGAATTGTATATGCTTATTTGATAATAATTAGACAAATAAGTTAGTTGGCATTCACAGCTATTACTGTCGATAAGGCACAACTAGTTGCTAGCAGTTTTTAATCCATATCCTTTAACTTTTTAAATCTTTTCTTAAATTTATGGATATATTTTTGTTTTATACCGTAAAATTATCCATTAATTTCATGGTAATTAAAGCATCTTCACCACTACATGGATTTGGCCCTTTACCTAAAAAGTAATCAACTACTTTTTCGATCATGGGTTGTTGCACATGTTGTAAAGGTTCAAATGTATATTCTTCAAATGATTGGCTGGTTGTGACCGTAATTTTATTGCCAAACATTGGGAAATCAATGTGGCCTTTTGAACCATACATAATGCAAAGATCTGCTTCCTCTTGTTGTGCTACAGAGAAACACCAGTTACCGCTAAAAACCACCCCGTTTTCGAAAAGGATATTTCCCACAACCAAATCATCTACTGCAGTATTTTCTTGTTGCCTGGTTGCAATGCCAATGGCATTTTTTACGGCGCCGAAATAGTATGTCATTAAGTCTAGTTGATGTGGCGCCAGATCATGAAATAAACCACCACCAGAAATGGCAGGGTTAATTCGCCAATTGCTGGCGGTTTTTGCAATAAGTGTAGGGTTGGGCGACTGAAGCATTTTTAAGCTGACTAAACGGATATCGCCAATAATATTTGCGGCCAACAGTTCTTTAACTTTTAAGAACATGGGTTGCGCCCGACGGTAATGAGCTACACAAAGTTTCACATTTAATTTATTGGCTGCATCAGTCATGCGTTGAGCAGCTTCAGCATCTAAAGTCATTGGTTTTTCTACATATACCGGCTTTCCGGCTTTTAAGGCCTCAATGGTGTAGGCTTCATGCTGTAAGGGTGGGGTAGCAATGTAAATGGCATTCACCTCGGGGTCGTTAATCAATTTAGTGGCATCATCAAACCATTTGGGTACTTGATGCCGTTTGGCATAATCAGCAGCCTTGGTACCATCGCGACGCATAACTGCAACAAGTTTGGAATTATTCACCTTACTAAAAGCAGGTCCGCTTTTTACTTCGGTTACATCTCCACAGCCAATAATACCCCATCTGATTTCTTTCATTTTAGAAAATATTGTCTGTAATACTCAATGGATAAAGAATTTATAAAAAAAGGGATTCACTTTGAGGGTGATCCCTAATCAACTAACCAAACAAATGTATTCCGGAAACCACGCCGGAATCAAATTATAAACGAAAAAATTTAGGGATTGTTTTAAAGGAGGTGTCTGTTTTTTTTAAAAAGAAAAATAAAGGCAGTTTTCCCGAAATTTGCCTCTTCTTTTTTTAGCTTTGTATTATGCAAAATCTTTCCCAAAAGCTTCAGATTGATCTCATAGAACTTAAGGCAAAATACGCCTTTATTATGGATGAACTTGAAGTAACATTTGCCGATGCTTACCTATTGAAATTAAAGGCTAAACATCGTTTGGCCGAACAAATGATGATAGAAATGGAAAGGATACTAAGTGATGGGGCTGGAGCGCATGAGCACTGATCCATTATGAAAATGGGAATTTTTGTTTTTACTGCCGGATTTAAATCTCAGTTGCACCAGCAAGTAAAGATTAATGTGAAAGAATAATTTAGCTATCTTTTTATTAAAGCAGGCGGAATGTTAAACGTGGGTTTTTTATCGGCGTCTTTAAAATCTACTTCCATAAAATAGCGCTTTTGTTTAATGATGTAATTATCTATAAACCATAGAATATCCGGCAAATTTTCGACCATCGGTGAACCAGCTATTTCGTGGCCCATATCTTGCACGTATTGAAAGTAATATGGATAGCTGTTTTTTTTGAAAGTGCGCGCAAGATACCTGGAGCCAAAAAAGCCTCTGTTAAACAATCTCACTTTGTTATAGGGTACAAGTTTATCGGCCGTGCCATGGAAAAGCATCGTGGGAGCTGGTGGTATGGTATATTTTGGTGCACCGTGATAACTTAATATCGCTCCGGCAAAAGAGATTACCCCTTTGTATTGAAAATCTCCAGGTAATTTTTTGGATAATGCTGTGGCATTCCGCTTGTTATAATCGGCATGTAGTGCTGTAATAGCGCCAGCACTTGATCCCGATAGGATGATCATGGCCGTATCAATACCGAGTTCTTTTGCATTTTTGATCAGATAGGCTGTTGCATCGAAAATATCTGTTGTAGCAGTATCAATAGCAGCTTTCAAGTTCGAAGTGTTAAATGGGCTAGGAAATTTCTTTCCCTTAAGGCCCAATCGATAATCAACTGATACTACTTTATAATGATTTTCGATTAAGGCGTTAAAGTACTGATCATATAATTTGCTATCTCTGCGCCCCATTACAAAACCACCACCAAAAACAAAAAGTACTGTTGGCTTAGTTTCTGTTATCTTTCCGCTGTAATAAATATCCAGTTTGAGTGTGCCAGAGTCGGTTTTCGAAAATGCTTTAGTGTCTACGTGATATTTTTTATCCTGAAGTACAATCTGCCCTGTTGAAGATAAAGAGTTGAATAAAAGTACCACGAAAATTGTGCTCAGTAGATATAATTTGTAATTGGGCATCATGTTTTTTAAGGAAAAGGTTCGCCGTCAGCTATATGATCGGCTTTAATTTATTATGCTAATTTATTGCATTTTCAGCTCAAGTGCAATTAGATTTAAATGTTATATAGTCAGTTATAATTACTTTTATACTATTTTCTATAGCCATTTAACTTAAACAATAAAATGTTTTTACATATGGCACCATTCCTGAAAATAGGGAGAATAATTGGTGGCTTACAACTTTTAAATTGGGATTTAACAAAGTTGATGCTGTTTTCATCGTAAAGATTGGAAGGTAAAATATAATAGGCATTGTCGCCAACAGTTAATTTTGGTTTGCTTTGGTTAGACCAGTAATACTGATGAAGATCGAATATTTCTCCAATGCCATAAGTATGCAAACCAGTTTGGGTACAAACATAAAAATCTAAATGGGCAGCAGGAAACCACTTTGTTATCACAATGGTATGAGCTGTTTTATTCTTTTCTAATGATTTATCCGCGCGATAAATAGAATCAATTATTCTTCCTGTTTCCTTCCAGCCATATAAATCTAACGTAGGATCGCCCATACCCAATTTTACAGCATCTTTTTGCGTTGAAAATGTACCCTTATAAAAATTTATAGCCATGAGGCCTGTACTTACTATTAACAAGAAAAACAGCATACTTGCACCTATAACCGCTTTTACTTTTGGGAGGCTAAAAGATTCGAGTTTTAATGCAGAAAGAAATATTAAACAGCTATACGCTGGGCCAGACCAATGCGGCAAGGTATCTCTAAAAATGGAAAGAAAAATCAGTGTTGCAATAAGCGGTAGCGCAAAAAATAGTAACAGTTGGATTTCGCTCTTAAGAAGAAGATTTTTGGTTTTGATGAAACTAAAAACAGCCACCCAAGCCAGAAAAAAAACAATAAGATTATTGTAAAATATTTGTCCGCCAATTTCTCTGGCAAAAGCTAGTGGGTTTATACCGGCATGGAAAAGACTCACCCGACTGCTATGGTAGGTGTAGGTAATAAAGTGATGCTTGATGTTCCAGATGATAAAGGGAGATAATATAATTAAACTAATTAGCATAGAGATATACATACCCTTTTGTACCAATAATTTTCTATTGCTAAACAAAGCGAACATGATAACGCCAACCCATAAATAGATACCATGGATCTTACACATCATGCAAAGTCCTGCCGCTAAGCCAAACCAGCACCACAGATTTAATGTGGGTAAGCCTTGCTTGGTGGATCTGGTAATTCTAAGCAATAAAAATATGCTCCACAGCCAGAAAATCATTTGAGGACTATCGGGCAAAATAAACGTGCCGGCAATGATACTGCAATAAAAAGAAGAAGAGTAGAGTAAAACAGCATACCAACCCACGCGTTCATTCAGCAATAATTTACCTGTTTTATATACCATTACGGTTCCTAATGTAGATGCTATTATGGCACCGAACCGAACGGCCAATTCGTTGTGAATATATAAATTTGCCGTTGTGGTTCTGATCAACCAGGCTACAAATGGTGGATGATCAAAATAATTCCATTGCAAGTTTAAAGCGTATGTCCAGTAATATACTTCATCATTTCCAAGCGCTGTTGCTGAGGCTATGATCAGTTTGATTACAATCATTGCCATTATAAATAGCCATAATTTAACTGGTATTTTTTTCACTTAGATAGTGTTTGACTGATTGATGATTTTAAGCTGTTTATATCTTTTGTTAAGCTTAGCCGGTCTGAAAAGCTTAAGATCGTACACTTGATGATAGCTCGCGATTGCGCAAATAATACCAGTTATTGCACCAAAAATTACATCAATAAGAAAATGTTGAGCCAGATATATGCGTGAATAGCCAATTAAAAAGGCAAAAAACAGACAGTAAGGGGAAATTTTCTTTTTCTTGAAAACCAGTACCAATACTGTGGCTAAGGCAAAAGCAGATGCAGTATGTCCTGAAGGAAAAGAATTTTCATTATGCGTACTTAATCCATTTACAAAATGAGAATAATGAAATAAAGTCTGCTCAAAAAAATATTTAGGCCGTGGCATGTGAAATATCCTTTTGGCGATCTGAATGAGTAAACCCGAATAAATGTAAGCAATAACTATAGTAAATGCTTTTTTCTTTTTTTGGAATGAAAGCAGGATCACAGCTGCCAGAATACTGATTAAACCATCTCCCAGATTAGTGAAATACTTAAAAAAAATATCTAACCATGTTGGATGGAATCTGTTAAAAATGATGAATCCATCTGTTTTAGAAAAGCTAAAATTAAAAATGAGTGCCACCAGCAGTATTGATATCGCTGTAAAGAAATAATACTGGAGTTTAGTCAATCTTTTTATGGTACGCATGAACTGTTGTTTACACAAAACTATTAGCCATACGTGATCTGGAAGTTAAGCGAATATCATATTTATGTCAGCCAGAATTGTTTGTAGAAATTACCGTGGTGATTTTAATAAACATTTTTCAGTAGCGCAGAAGCAGCTGAATTCAAAAAACACAATATTATTTCTTAATAAGTTAATATGAAGTTGTAGATAATTTAAAACGCTTTGTGTTGCTTTGCGGCCATAGAACTAAATTAATTATGCAAAACAATCAGATAAAAGTTAGTCCGGATTTACAGCAGTTTATTGATAAATTTGAACCCAGCAAGTTTAAATTGCTGCAGGGCGGGATCGAAATCAGGGGAATAAACGATATCCATAGAAATATTGCTCAAGCCAGAGAGATTATAGCAAGATTAAAACTTCGCCTAATTGTTTCGCATAATGCTGAAATGCTTAGCTATCGTGGTTTTGAAGTAAATAACTTCTAAGCCAAAAAATAGAATTTAGAAAAGGAAGTTTAGTTTCTAATAAACAATGATATTTATTTAACAATACTTTAAGGCAATCTAAATAAAACAGGGAGCTATTTTAATTCGGTAGATCATTTATAAATTATTAAGCCTCTGTTAGTCTGATTGTAATTAACACTTCAAAATACTTGCCTTTTGGGCCTGAAATGATTTTTGCTTTTTCTTCATAGGTATGCAGCAATCTATGCCGTATGTTTTCAAGACCTGTGTGGAAACCGGTATCATTCAAGCCAGTATTAATCAGGTTATTTGTTAGAATGCTAAATATACCATCTTGCAGTTTTACTATAATCTTTCCGGGGTCTTCTGGCTGGCTGAGGTTTCCATGTTTAACCATATTTTCCGTTAGACTAAGCAAGAGTAGTGGAATCACTTCCGTCGATTTGGTTTTCTGGTCATAAATAAAATCTATAACTAAATCAGGCTGCTTTATTCTGCAAAGCTGAAGCAGGTTTTCCACTTGACGGATCTCTGCTTCAAGCGGCATAATTTCTGGTCCATGTTCGCATTCCAATGCGTAACGCATCAATTTAGAAAGGTATCGCACCGCTTCTGCGGCATTGGGCTCACTTTTATGTGTGCTATTGTAAATATAAGTTAATGTATTAAACAAAAAATGTGGATTTATTTGTGCTTTTAGGTAAGCATTTTTAGCATTGGCCAATTCAAGTGTTATTTGTTTCTGCTTCAACACTTCTTCAATGGCTTCTTTTTCCAGTTCGGTCGTTCGGTTTTTTTGATGTATATAACTTTTGATAAAATAATAAGCTGTTGAGAAAAGCATGAAGTAGATTCCCCGCCAAAGCGTTGAAGACATAAACTTCCAGTCTGTAACCGTGAGCTTACTTAGAAAAACTACTGCCGATTTTGAAAGAGCGCGGTCGGTGATATATGCGATAACAGTATATAAAAATACTTCTGATATTGTTAAGATAATTATGCTTAAATAAGCAGGTTTTTGTGGTTTCAAACATTTCCCTAAAACCAATTCTGCATGAATGTAAAAGAGCGTTATGTTAATGATATAGTGAATACAATAGCTTAAAATAGAGGCATCTATTTTAAGAATTAATGAGACCAGTATATATTCGTAAAGAATGAAGGTAACCCATGCAATAATATGCCATCGATAATTTATTAGCCAGTTTTTCATTTTTTTATTTGGTTAAAATTGGGTTTCACAACAGTCAATAATTGCTTTGCGTAATGTAGTCTTTTGATGGTTTTGAGGAGGCTAATTTTCGTTTATGAAAAAAATAATAGACCTAAAAGCAACCCGGAAAACTGCGTTTGTTTTCCGTTCACAAAAGGCAGCTAATATGCGCTTTCAGAAGAGTGATCCAACTACAAGCACAATGACTGTGATCACAACACTTACAACTCATTCAGATAGGCAGATGTTAGCCCCTTAAACGTTTTGATACCAGCGTTTGGTTTTCAATGTAATCCATAAATGCCTCTTTGTATTGTGGGGTCATGAGCACTTCGTACTTTCCAAGGTCGATTTTGTGCCCATTGATCTCCTTTACATAGGAGGTGTTTATGATGTATGATTTGTGAACGCGGAAGAAATGCTCATTTTCCTTGAGCTTTTCTTCCATTTCCTTAATGGTCATGTACACAGAATAATCATTTGTTGGTGTGTAAATATGCACATGGTTG
>Ga0163162_10000518_pt1 | contig 35823 bp, 29 predicted proteins | sample S55metaG_FD_115310 | JGI IMG/M metagenome (GOLD analysis project Ga0163162, IMG submission 115310) | Switchgrass rhizosphere microbial communities from Kellogg Biological Station, Michigan, USA - S5-5 metaG | ecosystem: Host-associated > Plants > Roots > Rhizosphere > Soil | place: USA... | reverse complement strand
TCGCGAAGTGTGCGACATGAAAGAGGTGATGGATCGCCTCGGCCTTAGTATGGGCATCAAAGGCAAAACCGTTATTGTACAGGGTTTGGGTAACGTGGGTTACCACGCTGCTAAATTTTTCAGAGAAGGCGGCGCCAAAGTCATCGCACTCGCAGAATCAGAGGGCGCGATTTACAATGCCGACGGTTTAAATGAGGATGAAGTTTTCAAATTCAGGAAGAAGACAGGAAGCATCCACGATTTCCCCGGTGCAAAAACGCTGAAAACAAATAATGACGCGCTCGAGCTGGAGTGTGATATCCTGATTCCCGCAGCTTTGGAGAATGTGATCAATGGAGAGAATGCGCCACGCATCAAAGCGAAAATCATTGGAGAGGCCGCGAATGGTCCATTGACGCCCGAAGCCGATGAGGTATTTATTAAGAGAGGCGTGTTGGTGGTGCCTGATATGTATTTGAATGCCGGCGGTGTTACGGTTAGTTATTTTGAATGGCTGAAGAACCTGAGTCACGTTCGTTATGGCCGCATGGAAAAACGCTTCACAGAAAATTTGAACAGCAATATCCTGGGCCAAATGGAATTTCTTTCCGGAAAAAAAGTGGCGCACAAAGATCGTGAAGTGATCATGCATGGTCCGGAAGAAGTTGACCTGGTGAACAGCGGATTGGAAGAAACAATGATCACGGCCACCCGTGAGATCATGGAATGCTGGAAGAACAATCCTGGAATTCCCGATATGCGCACGGCTGCCTATGTTGTAGCAATTAATAAAGTGGGAACGAGTTATGCCGAGTTGGGAATATTCCCGTAGGTTTTACGCAAGTAAAGAGGGAAAGGCAAAAAAAACCTGTAAACTTTTCCGCTGAAGATTGTGAATTCGTACCATGTCATTTTCCATAGGTAGGCTGGTTTTTCACAATACTGGATCCTGTTCTTAACAGAATACGGGACTTCAAAGTCTCTTTCAGCAGACGCTTACAGGTTGTTGCTTACGCCAAATGTGAAACGTTAAAAGGCGGCGGTGTATTTTGTGGAACGCCTTGTTTTACTGCATTGTGACTGTTTTAGCGGGTCACATAATAACATTTTTTTATACCAGCCGGGGTTTTCAACACTATCAAAGCAAATTGGGTTTCTAATTGGAAGGAATTTCAGTCAGGGGTATGGCTACACCTGATTCAATATTGAATCCGAAAGTATGTCGGCCATTTGTGATAACGAGTATTGAAACCGGGATTGCCATATTGTATCTAACTACCTGCGCCAGGATATTTTCGCTCAACTCCACATCCATCGATTTGCACTCAATCATCATGAAAGGTTTTGCGCGCTGATCAAAAACCAGGATGTCGAAGCGTTTCGACAATTCACCCAATTTCATCTCTCTTTCAACGGCCAGCCAACTGGCAGGATAATTTTTTTCTGTCATCAGGTAATGCAGAAAATTCTGGCGCACCCATTCTTCAGGACTTAAAATCACCCATCGTTTTCTGAACTCGTCGAAAATATATTCTTTGTTGTCTTCTTTCTTCGTTTTAAAAGGATGCTCAGGAAAATTGATTTTGATCATTCAATATAGTTAGACCCCTTCCCCAACTGAGAGGGGGGATGAAGCTGATCTTTGATTAGGAAATGCTTTGAAGCAAATTACTTTAAATTATATTTGATTAGAATTTACTCAAAACTATCTAGACAAAACTCCCCTCTCCCTCGGAGAGGGGTTGGGGGTGAGATTCTTTATGCAATCCAAAGACGATATCGTTCAAAACTGGCTGCCGAGATATACCGGGGAGAGACTGGAGAATTTTGGCGAATACATCCTGCTCACCAATTTCAGCAACTATATTCATCTTTTTGCCCAATGGCACGATGTGCAGGTGGTGGGAAAAGACAAACCCATGCAATGTGCAACAGCCGACGGTATTACCATTATTAATTTCGGCATGGGCAGTCCAACGGCAGCCACGATCATGGACCTGTTAACCGCCATTCATCCAAAAGCCGTGCTGTTTTTGGGCAAGTGTGGCGGATTGAAAAAAAGAAACAAGATCGGCGACCTGATTCTTCCAATCGCGGCGATACGCGGTGAAGGTACCAGCAACGATTATTTCCCGCCTGAAGTGCCGGCGTTGCCAGCGTTTGCGTTGCAAAAAGCAATTTCAACCACCATTCGCGATTCGGGTGTGGATTATTGGACCGGCACTGTTTATACTACCAATCGTCGTGTTTGGGAACACGACACGGCATTTAAGGAGTACCTCCAAAAAATCAGAGCTTATGCCATCGACATGGAGACGGCCACCATCTTTTCAGTTGGCTTCTTCAATAAAATTCCCACGGGCGCTCTCCTCCTGGTAAGTGATCAGCCCATGATTCCCGAAGGCGTTAAAACAGAAGAAAGCGATCAAAACGTGACGAAAGGATATGTTGAGCCCCACCTTCGCATCGGAATTGATTCGCTGAAACAATTGATCAACGATGGACTAACGGTAAGGCATCTGCGCTTTTAGGGGCTGGATACTAGATACTGGATACTAGATACTTGATACTAGATACTGGATGCTGGATACTGGATACTGGATTTTAGGTACTTGATAGAGAAATGATATATTCATCAACCGAGACTTTAAAGTTGGAATCCACCATAAAGCATCCAATAACCAGTATCTAGAATCCAGCATCCAGTATCAAGTATCAAGTATCTAGCATCCAGTATCTAACAAAGCATGATTCCCCTTCTCCAAATAACTGATCTCGCCGTTACATTCGAAAATGAAGGCAAATCGACGACTGCCTTACACGGCATTTCTCTCCAGGTAAACCGCGGAGAGATACTGGCAGTGGTGGGTGAATCAGGATCGGGAAAATCGGTGACCTCATTAAGCATTTTGCAATTGCTGCCAACGCCGGCGGCCAATTACCGGCGCGGAGAAATTATTTATTCTGCCGATGGCATTCAATCCACCAATCTTCTACAATTGGGTAACCGGCAAATGCAAGCCATTCGTGGACAATCCATCGCGATGATTTTCCAGGAACCCATGACTTCATTGAATCCTGTGCTCACCTGCGGCAACCAGGTTCAGGAGGCCATCCTGCAACATAAAAAATGTTCGAAGCAGGAAGCAAAGGTGCAAACCCTGGCGCTGTTTGAAAAAGTAAAATTGCCGGAGCCAGTCCGGATTTACAAAAGTTATCCGCATCAACTTAGCGGCGGCCAAAAGCAACGTGTGATGATCGCCATGGCGATGAGTTGCGGACCTTCACTGCTGATTGCTGACGAACCTACCACGGCCCTTGATGTAACCGTTCAACGCACCATCCTTAACCTGATCAGGGATCTGCAGAGAGAACAAAATATGGGCGTGATCTTTATTTCGCACGACCTGGCCGTAGTGGCAGAGATTGCCGACCGCATCGCGGTCATGTACAAAGGTAAAATTGTGGAACAGGGACCGGCACGACAGATTCTTCATCAGCCATCACATCCGTACACCCGCGCGCTTCTGGCCTGCAGGCCCATACTACACCAACGCGGAGATCGACTGCCAGTGGTAGAAGATTTTTTAGGTAGAAAAGAACATGAACCAGAACTGAAATTAATTGCAGCAGTTAAACCTTCGCCAGCGATAGAAAACCAACCTTTGTTGCAGGTAAAAGATTTGTCGGTTTGGTTTGGTGCGGGCAAGAACTGGCTGGGTAAGTCAACGCCGGTTACCCGTGCTGTAGACGGGGTGAGTTTTGATGTGTACAAAGGCGAGACTCTCGGATTGGTCGGTGAATCTGGTTGTGGAAAAACCACCCTGGGTCGCGCCATCCTGCAATTAATAAAACCCACATCCGGTGAAGTGATGCTGGACGGAAAAAACCTGGGGACATTGTCGCCCGCGGAGCTGCGCGTTATCCGGCGCGATATTCAGATCATTTTCCAGGATCCCTATTCTTCCCTCAACCCGCGCATCCGCATCGGCGATGCGATTCGCGAACCCATGGATGTACATGGCTTGGGGGCTACGGCAAAACAGCGAAAGGAGAACGTGATGGATCTTTTGGAGAAAGTAAGTTTGTCGCCCGATCACTACAACCGATATCCGCATGAATTTAGTGGCGGACAACGTCAGCGCATAGGCATTGCAAGGGCGCTGGCTCTGCATCCTTCCTTCATCATTTGTGATGAGTCGGTATCGGCGCTGGATGTGAGTGTGCAGGCGCAGGTGCTGAATTTGCTGAATGATCTGAAGAAGGACTTTGGCTTCACGTCGATTTTTATCTCGCACGACCTGGCCGTAGTGAAATACATCAGCGACCGCATCATGGTAATGAACAGGGGGAAAATTGTAGAATCGGGCGACGCTGACGAAGTTTACAACCATCCCCGCGAAGCCTATACCCGCCGACTAATTGAGGCAGTACCCAAACTGTAGGGCACCAAAAGCCTTGTCGGGACTACATTACGGCCGAATTGCGCGTTTTTCCGCCTTTTCCCTTACCTTTGCACGCATTTATTAGTTGCATGAGCAAGCCTGGTGCCGTAAGATCAGGTTTGGAATCACCTCCCGATCCCCTGCTCACCCGTTTGTTTCATGTGACGCTATACCCGTAAATCTATATTTAAGCACATGAAATTATCCCAGTTCCGCTTCGACCTGCCCCTTAATCTGATCGCCCAACACCCCACTAAAAAAAGAGAAGACTCACGCATGATGGTGGTTCATCGCCACACCGGACAAATGGAGAACAAACATTTCCGGGATATCATGGACTACTTCGACGACAAAGATGTTTTTGTTGTCAACAACACCAAAGTATTTCCCGCCCGCATGTATGGCCGCAAGGAAAAGACCGGCGCTAAAATTGAAGTCTTCCTGCTGCGCGAACTCAATAAACAAAACCGTCTCTGGGACGTAATTGTAGACCCCGCCCGAAAAATCAGGGTAGGTAATAAACTCTATTTCGGCGACACGGAAGACCTGGTTGCAGAAGTCATTGACAACACCACTTCCCGTGGGCGTACCATTCGCTTCCTCTTCGAAGGAAACGACGATGAATTTCGCCAAATTCTCGAAACGCTTGGCGAAACTCCCCTCCCCAAATACATCAAACGCAAACCCGACGAAGAGGACAAAGAAAGGTACCAAACCGTTTACGCCAAATACGAAGGCGCGGTAGCGGCACCCACAGCCGGATTGCACTTCAGCAAGGAACTGATTAAACGCCTCGAAATAAAAGGTATTCGTTTTGCAGAAGTTACACTTCACACCGGTCTCGGAACTTTCCGTCCCATTGAAGTGGAAGACCTCAGCAAACACAAGATGGATGCTGAATATTATCGCATCGAGGACGCGGCCTGCAAAATTGTAAACAAGGCCAAGGTAGAAGGACACCGCATTTGTTCAGTGGGTACCACCACCATGCGCGCCATGGAATCGTCTTTTACCGCAGAAAAATTGTTGAAACCTTCCGAAGGCTGGACCAATACTTTCATTCATCCGCCCTTCGATTTCTCCATCGCTGATGCGTTGGTAACGAATTTTCACTTGCCCAAAACAAGCCTGCTGATTATGGTTTGTGCCTTCGCTGGTTACGACCTGGCCATGGAAGCCTACAAAAAAGCCATCAAAGACAAATACCGCTTTTTCAGTTATGGTGACGCGATGCTGGTGATTTAGTATGGATTTCACGCGAAGGCGCAAAGCCGGCATAAAATATTAAGATGACAAAATTCCTGATTGGTGTGGCGATGTTTTCCCTGGCATCTGCCACCTGTTTCTCCCAACAAGTGATGAATCTTTACGAAGGTGCGATTCCCAATTCCATTCCTTCGAAAAATGAGGAGAAAACAGATACGGCGACCGCCGGATTTATTGTAATCAGCAAAGTGTCTATTCCTACGCTGACTGCTTATTTACCTGCAAAGGAAAAAGCCAGCGGCGCAGCTGTGGTAATTTGTCCGGGCGGCGGATACGGAATAGTGGCTGCGGGGCACGAAGGATCTGAAATTGCTTTGCGATTTGCTGAGAACGGCATCGCTGCTTTTGTAGTAAAGTACCGTTTGCCCGATAGCAAGATCATGCCCAACAAAGAAATTGGACCACTGCAGGATGCGCAACGGGCCATTCAACTCGTGCGGGAACACGCAAATGAATGGGGCATCGATCCGGCCAGGATCGGTCTCATGGGATTCTCTGCCGGCGGTCACCTGGCATCAACTGCGGGTACACATTTCAGCAAGTCATATATCGACAATGCGGCACATACCAGTTTACGACCCGATTTCCTCATGCTCATTTATCCGGTGATTAGTTTTACCGATCAAATCGGACATACAGGATCACGGGATAATTTGTTAGGCAAAAATCCATCGGCAGCAAAAATAAAAGAATACTCCAACGAATTGCAGGTGACTGCCCAAACGCCTCCTACCTTCCTGGTTCATGCCACCGACGACAATGTGGTGAAAGTAGAAAACAGTATTCAGTTCTATGAAGCCTTACTGAAAAACAAAGTGCCCGCAGAGCTGCACATTTATGAGAAAGGAGGACATGGTTACGGTTTACACAATTCCACTACGTCTGAAGACTGGATGAGCAGTTGTTTGCAATGGATCAGGTCTAATGGATGGGCGAAATAAAATTGTTGTTTGTGGTTTGTTGTTTGTGGTTTGTGGTTATTTTTTGGGTCGCTAAATATATGGAACAACTTTAAACCAGAAACAACAAACCACAAACCACAAACAACAAACAACAAACTACAATCCAAAAAGCCCCTTATTCAAAAGCTGGAGCGTTTGATTTTTGTACTCGCTGGGAATAAGAATAGAAACGTTGTGCCGGCTGCCGCCATAGCTCACCATGCGAACGGGTACCGAGGCGAGTGATTCAAATAATTTCACCAATACATCTTTCGTCTGTGTAATCTCGTTTCCTACAATTGAAACGATGGTTTGGTTTTGATCAATCTCCACGGTTCCGAAAGGTTCCAGCTCTTTCATGATCACCGGCAGAGAAGCCGAATTATCGATGGTTAAAGAAACCGCTACTTCTGAGGTGGTGATCATATCAATCGGGGTTCTGTATTTTTCGAACACCTCAAATATTTTTCTAAGAAATCCATAGGCCAGCAGCATTCGGCTGCTTTTTATTTTGATCGCGATGATACCATCTTTCGCCGCGATGGCTTTCACACCCACCGAACCTGCTTCTTCCACAATGATGGTGCCCCTGGCTTCGGGTTGCATGGTGTTGAGCAGTTTTACGGGAATATTATACGACTGCGCCGGCCAGATGGAGGCCGGATGCAGGATTTTCGCGCCGAAATAAGCAAGCTCAGCGGCTTCTTCGAAACTGAGTTGTTCAATAGGAAGCGTTTTATTCACCACGCGTGGATCATTGTTGTGCATCCCGTCGATATCGGTCCAAATTTCACAAACACTTGCGTTGATGGAGGCGGCAATCAGTGAAGCACTATAGTCACTTCCACCACGTTTCAGGTTGTCGACTTCTCCCCTTGCATTTCTGCATATATAACCCTGGGTGATAAACAATTTTTTGTTGGAATAGTGCTGAAGCAATTGACTCAATTTTACTTTGATGCTTCCGATCTGCGGTTCATCGTGCCCATCAATCGTCATGAAATCGAGTGCGGGCAACAATTGATGGTCAATTCCTTTTTCTGACAGGAAAACCGAAAACAGTTTGGTGCTGAGCAATTCTCCCTGGGCCAGGATGTCTTTGTTCAATGCTTCGTTGAATGAAATGCGAAGAATGATGGTTAGAAATTCAAAATGCTCTGCCAATATTTTCCGCGCCTTTTCCAGGGCTTCAGGCGTTTTCACCAGCTCGTTTACGAAAGCCTGGTAATGTGCTTCGAGTTTGTCAATCTTTTGCCTGGCATGCTCCTTCTCCCCTTTGGCCAAATCGTCACCAATTGAAACCAACGCATTGGTAGTGCCACTCAGGGCACTCAATACAACTATCTTAGGTTCATCGTCGTTGGTAATCAGTTGCGAAACCTGCTGCATTCTTTCCGGCCTTCCTACGGAAGTGCCACCAAACTTCATAATTTTCATCTAGCCGTTTTTGGGGAGGGCAAATATAGCCAAGTTTCAGGTTACTTTCTTTGCCTTGATGCAAAGAAAGTAACCAAACCTGCCTGCCGGTAGGCAGGGAAAAATCAAGGCCGCTAAAATTTGGCTCATTCCGCGGCCAAGAAAGGTGCTAAGGCCGGGCATTGGAATGAGGATAGGCATTTGTGAAGTTGAGTATTGTGCAACGATCAACACCTTTCCTTCATTTCGCTCCATTCGCCAATTTTCTTCACGCCTCTTATCTGAGGCCAGGAAAATACATCGTATGTACCGCTTAGGGCCATTTCACTCTCATCTTCTCGCCCAGCGCTTTCAAATCGTCTGTGACGGCGGTTAGCAGGGGAATGCCATTCTTCGAACGTTCGGCTTCCATTTCTCTTTCGGGATCGCCGGGAATTAAAACGCTTTGTTGCGGTGAAACCGGTTTCGCATTTCTGAACCTGCGGATCCAGTTGTCCATGTGCGATTTGAATTCGTCGGCTTTGCGAAATGCGTCGATGCGCATGGCGCCAAAAAAATGTCCGATTCCCTTTCCCGGCATTCCTTCCGGCATTGGTACAAAAGCAGGAAAGGGCGGAACCCAGGGTCCGTAATTCGCGCCACTGAGCACGGCTGAGAAAATATCTACCACCGAGCCCAATGCGTATCCCTTGTGACTGCCGTGTTCTCTGTCGCCACCGAGTGGCAGCAATGCCCCGCCCCTTTTCAATTCGTGGGGATCGCGCGAGGAACCGCCACTGGCTGTTTGTATCCATCCTTCGGGCGCCTGTTCATTTTTTCTTTGTAAGATCTCCAGTTTGCCATTTGCTGCTGTAGTGGTTGCCAGGTCGGCCACGAAAGCCGGCTCTTCACCTGCGGGAATGGCCACACAAATAGGATTGGTACCCAGCATACGCTCAATTGAAAAGGTAGGTGCCACCAGTGCGCTCGCATTTGTCATGGCGATACCAATCATATCTTCTTTCACCGCCATCAATGTATGGCAGGCAGCGATGCCAAAATGATTGCTATTGCCAACGCTCACCCAACCCGTACCCACCTGCTTTGCTTTCTGAATGGCGATTTGCATAGCGGCTGGTGCTACCACCAATCCCAATCCACTACCGCCGTCTACCACCGCAGTTGAGGGCGTTTCGTGTGTAATAGAGATAGCAGGATCTGCAATCACACGACCCGCTTCCCAAAGCCTTACATAGCCGGTGAGCCTGGCAATGCCATGTGAATCGATGCCACGCAGATCTGCCGATAGCAAAACGCCGGTGGCCCGTGCAGCCTGGTCGGGCGGACAACCCATTTTCAAAAAGATGGCATTGGTGAAATCGGCCAGTTCTGAATAAGAATATTTTTTCTCCATTTGGGTTGCAAATTAAGTGTACTGAGAATACAGCCGCAATGATTTGACTAATTTTATCGCCATGAAGTGTATCGCAGCCACTATTTTATCCCTGCTCTTGGTCACTGGCTTACACGCTCAATGGAAACAGGACGATATCTACACACCGTTCGTAATGTATAAAGAACGAACCAAATTGGATCAGAATCTTCGCGAAAACGTGATCCGGAAAACTTTCAGTCTGCCCCTCGATAGCAATACCGCCTACAAGTACGAAACCGCCTGCTGGGCCATCACCCAGTTCATGGTGAAAACGGAAGAAGTGGAAAATGGCTTCACCAAAATGATCCGGTTTTACGACCGGCTTGATGCCGATGCCCGGCGGTCGGTATTAGAAGCGATTTATGGCAATGACCGATACGCATTTGTTGCGCCTATCGACTCGATATCTCAAAAAGAAGAAGATCCCGCTTTGTTCGCGATGGCTGCCGTTTACCTGTCGAGGGCAAGTATCCGGCACAATGCTGATCTGTTGGTGCGAATGGCGGAACATTTTCCCGCATTCGACAGCACAGATATTCTAACCGAACTGCAATACTATCTCAACCATCACGCTGCCGATATTAAAAATGCAACCCCTTCCATTGCCGATCTCTTTCGTTTCAACACCGGCAGGAAAATTATTTATTCCTTTCAGCGATGGAACCGGGACTATCCCGGACTGGCCATCGTTCAAACGGCAGATGGTGGCTTTGTGCGACATCCCGATGGCAGGCTGATGGTTTTTCAACAACTCGCACGATCCGGCTCCGACCTTCCCTATTTCATTACCAACGGCAGTACGCCCCAGGGTGTTTACAGCATCAGGGGCGTGGGCGTGTCGCACAATAATCTAATCGGCCCCACGCCAAATATTCAAATGTTGTTGCCCTTTGAAGGCAAGTGGGAAAATTATTTTCAGTTGGACAGCACCGCCAAATGGGACTCGTCTCAAAGTACGCTTGCGGCTTATGGTAGTCTTTGGCCTGCGTCCTGGCGCAAGTACCGACCCGCTTTGGAGGCCTACTATGCGGGCAAACTGGGCAGAACGGAAATCATCGCGCACGGCACCACGATTGACCCGGAATATTTCCAGGACAAACCCTTCTATCCACTCACACCGACGCTTGGATGCCTTTGCGCGCGCGAGCAATGGAATATTACCACAGGCAGGCCAACCCTTAGTGAACAACTGGGATTGGTAAATGCCTTCCTAAGCACGCGCGGATCAAAAGGATTTTTATTCGTAATCAATCTTGATGATCAACAAAAACCCGTTACGCGTGAAGAGCTGGAAGCCATCATTAAAAAATCCGGACTGCGATAAACCCATCAATTGTCAACGCGATCAAAACGGCAGATCGTCAACCGGCTCCGAAATTTCATTCGGGGAAGGAATACCTGGCGAGAAGGAAGGCGAAGGACTTGCGCCATCCGGCCTGTTCGCATTGCCCAACAATTGCACACTGAACACCCGCAACTGCAGAGAAGCGCCATTGCGACCGTCATTGGTTGTATAGGTCCTGATATCGGGTGTTCCTTCAACATAAACCTGGGTTCCCTTTTTTAAATAAGGCGCCACACCCAGCCTGTCTGTCCAGTATGCACATTCCACCCAAATCGTCTTGTCTTTCTGAACTCCCTGTGCGTCTTTGAATTTTTCCGTGTGCGCAACACTGAAATTGATCACATTCTTTCCATTCACCTGGTTGGTGATGCTGTCCTTGCCGAGGTTTCCAATCACTTGCAATTTGATCATAAAAGAGAATTTAAAATGTGGTTGAAAGGTAGCTCGTTTTTAAACCAGGCGATAGGTTCTTTCCTTACCAGAGAGACGTATTTTACCCACTTTTTATCCTCCGAAAACCGCAGTCATGGCAGGCGGACTATTCAAAACCTGACAAACCTGTGGCCAGATTGTCAGGTTTCAGAACGGCATGTTAATTGATTCAATGTTTAAACATTAATTAAAGTGTTTGACTTAATTTTGAACCATTCAATCAATCATCATGACCAATCTCATTCTACACAAATCAAATTCCAGGGGTCATGCCAACCACGGCTGGCTGAACGCCCATCACAGCTTTAGCTTTGCCAACTACCAGCATCCCGATCGCGTTCACTTTGGCGCCCTGCGCGTATTGAATGACGACATCGTTGCTCCCGGCATGGGCTTTGGCGCACATCCGCACGACAATATGGAAATCGTTACCATCCCGCTTCGCGGCGCGCTGGAACACAAAGATTCCACCGGCAGAAACGAAGTGATCCGCACCAACGACGTACAAATCATGAGTGCAGGCAGCGGCATCCGCCACAGCGAATACAACGCCTCTAAATCCGAGGACGTGAACCTGCTCCAGATTTGGGTGTTTCCCAAACAAAGAAATATTGAGCCCCGTTACGAACAGAAAACATTTAATCCGGCAGACCGGATCAATAAATTTCAAACCGTTGTTTCTCCCATTACCGCAGAAGGCGGCGTTTGGATTAACCAGGACGCCTGGTTTTCACTGGCTCAAATTGAAGCCGGCCAATCCATCCAGTACGACCTCCACAAAGCCGGCAACGGCGTTTACTTTTTCGTCATTGACGGATCGGTAGAAATTGAAGAACAACAACTGGACAAGAGAGACGCGCTCGGCCTGACACCTGACGCGCCCATTGCCCTGAAAGCAAAAACAGGCACCACTGTCCTCGCGATAGAAGTGCCCATGCAACTGAACTAAACTTTATTAAACAAAATCAATTATGGCAACCACCAAATGGGTGATCGACGTCGCCCACAGTGAAGTAGATTTCAAAGTGAAGCACCTGATGATCACTAACGTGACCGGTAAATTCAAGCATTTTGATTCCACCGTCGAAACCGAAGACGACGATTTTACCAAAAGTAAAATTCATTTCACCGTTGACACCAATTCCATCGACACCCGCGCCGAACAAAGGGATACGCACCTGAAAAGCGACGATTTTTTCAACGCCGAAAAATTCCCGCAAATCAGGTTCGAAGGCACCAAATTGCACAACATAAATGGCGATGACTATTTACTCGATGGCAACCTCACCATTCGCGATATTACACACCCCATCACCCTGACCGTTGAATTCGGCGGCATTACCCTGGATCCCTGGGGACAAACCAAGGCCGGCTTCACCGTTCACGGCAAACTCAGCCGTTCAGCCTATGGATTAAAATGGAATGCACTCACCGAATCTGGTGGCGTAGTGGTAAGTGACGAAGTGAGGATTAATGTGGAAGCGCAATTCATTAAGCAGCCTTAGTGTAGCCTGTTTCACGCAAAGGCGCAATGGTTTTGCGACTTTGCGTGAAACACTTATCTTTTTAATAGCTTACTTTCTACAACCTTCTGCATCACCTCATCCTTTAACTGCCGGCTGATGGGAATGCGATGAGTACCGATGCAAACCTCGTTCCCCTCAATCGCACTGATCTTACCCACATTTACGATAAAAGATTTGTGCACTTTGATAAAGCTTCGGGCAGGAAGCTGTTTCTCAACAGAACTCAGCGTAAGATAAGTGAGCAGTTTGCCTGTATTTAAATGGATGGCCACATAATTCTGCAAGGCTTCCACAAAGCACACTTCATCATAGGCCACCCGCACATGTTTATTGTCAGTCTTCACGAAGAAATGATCGTCGGGCATCTCTCCCGCCAATAACGGCGATCCTTCAAAATGCGCCTTGGCCTTCATCACCGCTTTCAGGAACCGGTCGAATGAAATCGGCTTCAACAAATAATCCAATACATTCAATTCGTAACTGTCCAGCGCGTATTGCGGGTAAGCCGTGGTCAGAATAACCTGCGGCGGATGCGGCAGTGATTTCAGCAAGTCGATGCCCGTAATTTTTGGCATTTGGATATCGAGCAACAACAATTGCACTTGTCCCGACCCCAACAAATCCATCGCCTTTACCGGATTCTCAAATTCGCCCAGGAGGTTCAAAAAATCCACATCCTGCACGTATTCCTTCATGCCCTTGCGTGCCAGCGGTTCGTCGTCGATGATGATACAATTCAATTTCATGACAGGTCCAATTGCAAATGAACAGAAAATTCTTCCTCCGTATTGTCAATCTTCAAATCGTGTTTTCCCGGATACAACAATTCAAGTCGCCTTTTTACATTGGCCAGGCCAATTCCACCTGCCTCGCGGATGGCGGCTGCTCCATTTTTTTCCTGCGTATTCCTTACCTGCAGGTTAAAGCTGCCATTTTCACGGCTGGCAAGAATATCGATGGTATTGGGCTTGTGAGTAAAATGCGAAATGTGTTTGAAAGCGTTCTCCACAAAAGGAATGAACAGCAACGGCACGACATTGAAATTTCTAACGGATTCGTCTACCCGCAGATTCACCTGGTACTGTTTGTCTCTGCGCAATTGCTGCAGTTCAACATAATCTTTCAGGTAACTCATCTCCTTTTCAATGGGAATGGAATCTCCATTGCAATCGTACAACTGGTACCGGAGCAATTGCGAAAATTGAAGCAGGGTTTGGCGGGCTTCGGGATTGTTCTTATCAATCAGGAAATAAATACTGTTGATGGAATTAAATAGAAAATGCGGATTGATTTGCGATTTCAGAAACTTCAACTCCGCCTCGGCTTTTTCCTTCGAGATTTCAGCAAGCCGCCTTTGCGCAATAATAAAGTCAGTCATTACTTTCGCCGCAACACCGGTGCTCACCAACAGGAATAAGGGAATGATATTATCGTAAAACCTGGCTTTGAATTCAGAGAACAGCGGTTCATCAAAATAGGGCCGCAACATCAGTGCATTCACATACACTTTCCCCATACCAAAGGCGAAGATTAGTCCAAGATAGAGCAGGGCAAATGTCACATACTTCTTCCGGTAAAGAAAACGCGGCACAAGCCAGTAGTTAGAAAGGTAAACCAGGATGGCCAGTGTAGCTACTTTTACCGCCACCTCCTTGAATGCCACGTTGAGATTCGGGAAGTCCTGGTACCGGAAAAAAAACCAGCCTCCAAAAACAACCATCCAAATAACCAGGTGGTGCAGTTTCCATTTTATGATGGTGTCGCGCAAATGCATGGCTCAAGATAAAATTACGAAATGAGCCCGGCTATTCCGTTTATCCGATTAGCGTCAAATACTTGACGAAATGCACCGATTTCCAGGGATGCACTGATTTTGCGGTTCATCAAGTGCCGGTAACCGATGGTGTAATTATTTGTTGAATGCCGTGAAATGGACTGAAATTCAGGTAAAATATTTTTTATGAAAAGCACGATGGCCATTCTGATTGCGGCAGGCCTCTCTTTCTCGGCCTGCGCCCAAAATGCCGATAAACCACGGTATTCTAATGTAGGTGGTGGCTGCGAAGGATGTGACGGCATTTACCAAAACATGCCCGCATCGATAAATAACACAGACACCCTGCCGGATTTCAACCAGCCGGGACCAAAGATGCTGGTGTTTGGCACCATCTACCAGCGTGACGGAAAGACGCCGGCTGCCAACACACTGCTCTATATTTACCATACCGACCAAACGGGACTATACACACCTGCGCCCAACCAAACCGGTTCAGCAAAAAGGCATGGCGCATTGCGGGGCTGGATTAAAACAAATGCCAATGGTCAATATAAATTTTACACGCTTCGTCCCGCCCCTTATCCAAAAGCAAAAATTCCCGCACATATCCATCCCATCGTCAAAGAACCCGACATGAACGAATATTATATCGACGAATTCCGCTTCTCCGACGACCCGCTCCTGACCGCAGAAGAAAAAGCAAGAGATGAAAACCGCGGAGGAAGCGGAATCATTACGCTCACAAAAGAAGGGGATTTGCTGATGTGCAAAAGAGACATCACCCTGGGTTTGAATATTCCGAATTATCCGCGATAGTAGATTTCACGCGAAGGCGCCAAGACTTTGCGAAACTTTGCGACTTTGCGTGAAATTTTAAATCCAATCCTCTTGTTTTTGCGTAAGCTTCACCAAAAGGGTATGAAAGCTAAACAAAAACACCAGGCGATACTGCAGTCTTCATTCGCCAAACCATTCTCCCGGAAAAATTTTCTACGCATGGGCTTGTTGTCGGGCACCGTGCTCGTAACCGGACTGGATGCATGTAAAAAATCCGACGGCAACATGAATAGTGGTGGAAACACCATCGATGTAGGGATGGGCGACACCGGCATTCTCAACTTCGCTTATGCATTGGAGCAATTGGAAGCCGCGTTTTATACCAAGGTGGCCACTTCTTTTTATGGCAGTATTCCCGATGCGGAGAAGCAATTGCTGACCGATATCCGGGACCATGAAATAGCGCACCGCGACTTTTTTAAAGCCGCGCTGGGAGCCGATGCCATCAGTACACTCCAGTTTGATTTCTCATCCATCAATTTCAGTGATCGTGCAAGTGTGTTGGGAACAGCGAAGGCGCTGGAAGATACCGGCGTGTCGGCTTACAACGGCGCCGGCGCCTACATCACCAATCCAGACTACCTCACGCTGGCCGGAAAAATTGTTTCGGTAGAAGCCAGGCACGCTTCGGCCATTCGCGATTTGTTACAACCCAAGTCGGCCGATTTTGCCGGCGACGATGTGGTGAACCCGGTAACCGGACTTGATTTTTCGAGAACGCCCAATGCGGGCAGTCCCAGCATCGTGGAAACTGCCAACGGATTTCTTATCACAAAAATTTCAGCCAACCAACTGCCTTAAATTATTTATTATGAAAAACACACCATTGATAGAAGCAGCGGAAAAAGAATTCAGCCAGGCCGGTTCATCGCGGCGCGAGGCCTTGAGCAAAGCCATCCGGCTAGGTCTGAAAGCGGCCTTCATTGCACTTCCGCTGGGCCTGTTTGAGGCTACACAAAACAAAGTTTTTGCGAGTCCCACTTCGGCCGTCACTGATATCCTCAATTATGCGTTAACGTTAGAATACCTGGAAAATGAATTTTATGCCACCGGCCTGGGCACGGCGGGATTAATCCCCGCCAGCGACCAAACGGTGATTGCGCAAATCGGTAAGCACGAAGCATCGCATGTGACCCTGCTCAAGACCACCATCGGCCAGTTGGGTGGCACGGCGGTTGACAAACCCGAATTTGACTTCACCGCCGGCGGCGCATTTGCAGACGTTTTTTCCAACTACACCACCTTCCTGGCACTTGCGAATGCCTTTGAAGATACCGGTGTGAGGGCCTATAAGGGACAGGCAGCCGCATTGGTGGGCCAGGGCGATGTACTGACGGCCGCCTTGAACATTCACTCGGTGGAAGCCAGGCATGCGTCGGAAGTAAGAAGGATGAGAGGATTGAAGGGATGGATCACCAACGCCGAAGCTGGCGGGCTGCCCGCAGCCATTTATGCCGGCGAAGACAATTATCTGCAGGCAGGCGTTGACGTTAGAACGCTTACGATGGCGCCCGCTACGGCCATCACAGAATGTTTTGACGAGCCCATGGCTATGACGCAAGTGTTGGCGATTGCGGGTGGATTCATCAAATAAAAATTTCACGCACACGGACGAAGATTTTTTTTCGCTCGACAAGTTATTCACAAAACCATTTGGAATATTATTTCGTAGGATAGAATGCAGGTTCTCGCAGCAAGGCTGCACCTGGGTTTTCAGTGGTTGTTTCACCCTTGCCCTCTCCTATATTTTCGGGTTTAGAACGGGATTTAACCCATTGAGGCTGGCAATTTTGCCAGCCTTCCCTCATTACGGTAACATATTCAGAATGAAGCTATTAACCTTGGACCTTCTTTCTTATCTTTGCACATTGAAAAAAGGAACAAACCGATGAGTAAGAAGGGAAAAGTGCTGGTAGCCATGAGCGGCGGTATCGATAGTACCGTGGCTTCACTGATGCTGCATGACGAAGGTTATGAAGTGGTGGGCATCACCATGAAAACCTGGGACTATGCCACTTCCGGTTCCGGCAAAAAAGAAACAGGATGTTGCAATTTGGACAGCTTCAATGATGCCCGCATGGCCGCCGTTCAACACGGCTTCCCCCATTTTGTGCTCGACATTCGCGATGAGTTTGGAGATTTCGTAATTGAGAATTTTGTGGAAGAATACCTGGCGGGTCGCACGCCAAATCCCTGCGTGATGTGCAACACACATATTAAATGGCGTGCGCTGCTGAAAAGGGCCGACGCGCTGGATTGTGAATTCATCGCAACTGGACACTATGCCAATATCAGGCTGCACGACAACGGCCGGTTTGTGATCAGCAAGGGTTTAGACGATCTGAAAGACCAGAGTTATGTGTTATGGGGCCTTCAACAGGATTTGCTGAGCAGGACGCTGCTACCGCTGGGCAATTTCAGAAAACCTGCCATCCGCCAAATGGCGCATGATTACGGTTATCCCGAACTCGCGAAAAAAAGTGAGAGCTACGAAATCTGCTTTGTACCCGACAATGATTACCGCGGATTTTTGAAAAAGAAAGTAGACGGCCTTGAAGAAAAATTAGCCGGCGGCAATTTCGTGGACAAGTCGGGAAAATTATTGGGAAAACACAAGGGCTATCCGTTTTATACCATTGGTCAGCGTAAGGGCCTTGATATTGCATTGGGCAAGCCTGCTTTTGTAACGCAGATCTTTCCGGAAACCAATACCGTGATGCTGGGCGACGAACAAGATTTGAACAGGCAGGAAATGAAAGTGGCCAAATTGAATTGGGTGAAATATGAAGGCATCCAGGATGGTATGGAAGCCGTTACGAAAATCAGGTATAAGGATAAGGGATCCCTAAGCAATTTGTACAATAGCGATGGCGGCATTAGAGTTTCATTTTATGAAGATGCCAAGGGTGTCGCACCCGGCCAAAGCGCTGTTTTTTATGAAGGCGATGACGTGATTGGAGGTGGTATCATCCAGCGGAGCCAGGACTTAAATGGTTCAAAATCCATTAATTATTAGTGTTTTAAGGCAACAAAAGCGCTTATTTTTCGTTTCTTTTCACAATGGAAGGCCGCTGAAACCCGGCCAACCCAGCTATCTGATTCTCTCGTAATAGAATAGGAAATATGTACAGAAAGCTTACACTTCTTACCACTGCACTGGCCATTGCATTTTTATTTCAAAATTGCTCAAAGCAGGAAACCCTGTCAACGGCTTCGATTCTCGATTACAATCCACTTGAAATTGGTCGTTCAATTACCTACAGGATGGACTCTACGGTATTTGTGAATTTTAATTCTACGGAAGAAATTCATTCTTACCAGGTGATGGATGTTGTGGAAGACTCGGTAACCGATAACCTGAATCGTCCCACTTATCGCATCCGTCGTTATATCAGGGATACTGCGGGAATACAGCCCTGGGCTGCCAATGTTACATTCCTGGTAACTCCCACCCGCAATTCGCTTGAGCTGAACGACAACAACCTTCGTTTTATCAAATTGCATCTCCCCTTCCGCGACGATTATAGTTGGAAGGGCAATAGCTATATCGATACCTATTCAACCAATTCCGAAGTTACATACCTCGACGATTGGGATTATATCTATGCCAACACCGATCAGCCTTATGACCTGGGAACGCAGGTGATAGACAGTACCGTAACCGTAAACGAACGAGACGAAGTGATTGGCGACCCAACCGTGGACACCGTTTTTAGCAGAAGAGATTATAGTGTTGAAGTATATGGCAAAGGAATCGGACTTATTTACAAAGATTTCCTGCACCGGGAATTTCAACCTGCAACGCCTGGAAAAGACGCCTATATTCTCGGATATGGCATTCGCCTTAGCATGATCAGCCATAATTAAATTGTTTTCACAGATCCCACCCCTTGAACGACTGGATTGACTATGAAAAAAATCTACTTTCTCGTTGTGGGATTTCTGTTAATCGGCAGTGTAGCCAGCGCCCAGTATACCCGTTACATCATTCAATTCACCGGAAAAAATAACAGTCCTTATTCCCTGCAACGTCCCACCGAATTTCTTTCCGCGAAAGCTTTGCAGCGCAGGACCAGGCAAAATATTTCACTCGACAGTACGGATCTTCCGATTAACCCTGCCTATCTCGATAGCATCAGGAATGCAGGCGCAGTTACCTTGCTAACTGCTTCCAAATGGCTGAACCAGGTGGCCATTCAAACTACCGATTCAGCTGCGCTGGCGCATATTATGGCCTTACCTTTTGTACGTGCATCCGCTTCCGGCCCCATCGCTGTTAGAAGAAATTTAACACCGGGCAACGCGCGTAACAAATTCACCGAAGACATGCAGGATATCACTGTAACGTATAATCGAAGCGGTGACACCGTCGATTATTTCAATTATGGGAACAGCGACGCGCAGGTTAGAATTCACCATGGCGAATTCCTGCACAACAATGGTTTTCGGGGTGAAGGTATGACCATCGCTATCCTGGACGCAGGGTTCCGGGCCTATCTAACGAATCCCGCTTTCGACAGCGCGCGCAGCCAGGGTCAAATTTTAGGAACCTGGGATTTTGTTAAGAATGAAGCGAGTGTAAATGAGGATGACACCCATGGCATGTATTGCTTTTCGATCATCGCCGCCAATCTTCCGGGTGTGATGGTGGGTACCTGTCCCAAAGCCAAATTTTATTTGTTCAGAACAGAAGATGCCGCAACGGAATATCCCATCGAAGAACAGAACTGGGTGGCCGGCGCCGAGCGGGCCGACAGCCTGGGCGTGGATCTCATTACTTCCTCCCTGGGTTATAGTGAATTCGACGACCCTGTGTTCAATCATACTTACGCCGATATGAATGGTAACACCACCATCATTACCAGGGGCGCTGATTTTGCCGCGAAGAAGGGAATGATTGTGACCAACAGTGCCGGCAACAGCGGGCAAGATCCCTGGCATTACCTGATTGCACCTTCTGACGGAGACAGCGTACTGGCAGTAGGCGCCGTAAATACATTGAAAAATGTAGCACCATTTTCAAGCTATGGACCGAGTTCGGATGGAAGAATAAAACCCAATGTTGCGTCGGTGGGTTGGGGCACCATTGTTACAAATACGGTGGGTACGCCTGTTGGCGGCAATGGCACATCTTTTTCAAATCCCAACCTGGCTGGATTGATCACCTGCCTGTGGCAGGCCTTCCCGGAGTTCTCAAATATGGAAATCCTCGACGCGGTTCAAAAAAGTGCCGACCATTTCAGCAATCCGGATGATCGTGTGGGCTACGGCATTCCCGACTTCCAGGTGGCGTATAATGTCTTGCTTCAAAAAAGAGGAGCACACGGAAATATATGGGCCTACCCGGTTCCATTCACCGATCAGTTCACCGTTTCACTTGTGCCAACCAATTCCGGTAAATCGAGCCTCAGCCTGGTGGACGCATCTGGGCGAACGCTTCTTTCAAAATCTTTCGATGCGCAGGCCCAACAATTCCAGGCCATCCCATTCCATGTAAAATCGAGCTTGCCACATGGCACTTATTACCTGGTGTGGAGAGAAGGAAAAACACGGCACGTATTGCCTATTCTGAAATAAGAAGGGCGGTAAACAAACTATCGGCGCCTTGTTCATAGCCGACGATCATCGATTGATGAATACATTTCAGACCGTCGTGCTGCACCATTCTTTCCACCACTTCTTCATTTTCTTTCTTAAATACTGAGCAGGTAATGTATAGCAAATGACTGCCCTTGCTCAATACCGGCAACACATTTTGCAGGATGCGGGTTTGTGTTCTTTGGTATGCCAACGTAGTTTCTGGCTGGTAATAATACAATTGCTCCGGTGTGCGCGACCAGGTACCCGAGCCGCTGCAGGGCACGTCGGCAATGACCAGCGAAGGCGGTGCAGAAAACATTTTTGCAATGGCGGGGTCGAGTCGCTTTTCCAAATCAGTCACCATCGCTTTGTAGGAATTGATCCCCGCATCGCGGAATCGGCGGCGCAGGTTGGCCATGATCGATTCCCGTTTATCCGACACCGTTAGTTGGAGACCTGGTTGCCGGTCGTAGGCCAGGATGGATTTTCCGCCACTTCCCGAACAACAGTCCCACACGGTATCGCCCGGCGCAATGCCCGGGAAAAAATCGCCAACACGTTGCGAACTGTAGTCCTGCACAACTGCTTCCTCATCCAATTTCAAGTATTTGTCGAGCGAAGCTCCTTGTGGCAGTGCCAGCGCATCGGACCTCAATTCTTCAAATGCGATTCCGGCCGATAGCAATTTTTCTTTTACCCGTTTTTCTTTTCCGGGCCGAATACGAATAAAAAATTTCGGCTGTACCAGGAAGGATCGGCTGAATGTATCATGCGAAATGCCCGCACTCAACTCACCCGCCCAGGGAAATATCGATTCAATGTTGAAACCGGTGTGCGCAAGGGTCATCTTTTCCGTTACTGTTGCGCCGATGTGTAGGTCCCATTCCGGTTTCAGGGCCTGCAACACGGGGTGCGAAACGGTTGAACAAAGAAAAAGGGCAAGCAAAATTCTTTCTTCTTTTGACAATTCAGTGGCTGCTTTGCCAAGCCTGAAATAACAGTAACATAGTTGGGAGATGGTTCTGCGATCGGTGGATCCAAATTTTTTATCCCGCGCGAAGAAAGTTTTCAGAAACGACTGCAGGGGAACGCTGCCATCATATTCGTCAAGCGCCAGTATGGCTGATCGCAAATAAGAAGAGTAGCGCATGTTCAAAAATAGCGATTAGCCCAATCAATCCTTATTGGTAATAAAAAGTGCCGGAATAGCTTGCGCCACCGGGAGATTGCGTGGCTACGACGGTGACCGGTTTGTTTTTGGAATTGTAAGTGAAATTGTTGGTAACCGTAAACCCATTGGTGGGTACGTGCACGTCAATTGATTTGACACTATTGTTGTTATTGGGAGAAAAATTGCTGGGCAACGACAGCAGTATCGCGTCTCCATTGCTCAATACCAGTGGATTTGTTTTTCCGTCATAACCATAGGCAAGCGCAGAAATCCAGTCAGCATTGCCCGTAACCAGGTCAACATTATACAATTTCACACTGTCGATGGAAGCGCCCGAATACGTGTATTGGTGCTTGGTAGTGAGTTGATATCCGGCAACGGGATCCTCCTGGTAATCGTTGGTTTCGATAATTAGTCCCGCCGCGTTATACACGAAAACAGTACTGTCGACATAGGTGGAACCGTTGAATGTAAAGCGGATCACCGAATGCGAATAACGATTATTGAGCGCATCGAAAAACACATCGGTGGTTAATGTGCCGCCTACTTGCGCATTTACAATCACAATCTGGGTAATGTTACCTGAACCATCGCGTTTAATGGTTTCGGAATTTGAAATATCAGTTCCGCTCACGGTACCTGTTGTATTTACACCAATCAGGCGCTTGGCGCCATCATAACTATATAATTCTACAACGGAGTCGGAAGCGCTGTATTTGGTAACTGCTCTAACAAGCAGGTCACCCAATGTATCAGGTGGGGGAACAGTGGAAGTATCAGGAGGTGGTGGAACGGAATTGGCATTCTCCAAACTCAACTCTTTCTGGCAGGAAAGAAAGCAAATCACGACCAGTCCAATTAAACCAAACTTGAACATTCTCATAGTGGGGGTTTATTTATCCAGATCCAGGGGCGATCCTTTTTACAATTCAAGCAGGGTTTTCACGGGATCTTTGCCAATTAAGAGCAACTCTGGATTTTCGAGGAGTTCCTTAACCCTCACCAGGAAACTAACGGATTCCCGGCCATCGATAATGCGGTGGTCATAACTGAGGGCTACATACATCATGGGCCTTATAACTACCTGTCCATTTAACGCTACAGGGCGCTCCTGTATTTTGTGCATTCCCAAAATGGCACTCTGTGGGATATTGATAATGGGTGTCGACATCAGGGAGCCAAATACCCCTCCATTGGTAATGGTGAAGGTTCCACCGGTCATTTCCTCTATGCTTAACTTGTTTTCACGGGCTTTGGTTGCCAATTCGAGCACTTTCTTCTCAATTTCGGCCATATTCAGGCTTTCCGCATTCCTGATTACGGGTACAACCAGGCCCTTGGGAGCCGAAACTGCAATGGAAATATCACAATAATCATGGTAAATGATCGAATCTCCGTCAATATAGGCATTCACGGCGGGCCAATCCTGGAGGGCAAAACAGCAGGCCTTGGCGAAAAAACTCATAAATCCCAGGTTTACTCCGTGGATTTCCTTGAATTTGTCCTTGTATTTAGCCCGGATCTCCATGATCTTGCTCATGTCCACCTCATTAAAGGTGGTAAGCATGGCCGTGGTATTCTTTGCTTCCACAAGCCGGCGTGACACGGTTTTGCGGAGGTTGCTCATTTTCTCCCGCTTATCGGCCCGGGTAAATAATTCCTTTCCGGGAACCCTACCAGGATGGCTAAGCGCTTCCAGGACGTCGCTCTTCATGATCCTGCCCTGGAATCCGCTGGGATGAATAGTTTTGGGATCTACGCCTTTTTCGGTGATAATAGCAGAAGCCACAGGCGTGGCCTTAATATCTTCAGCAACAGCTGCTTTTTGTGCGGGCTGACCATTGCCGGCAGCCAGTACTTTTTCTTCTGGCTTTTTTTCTTCGGCTTTTTTCTCGGGTTTGGGTTCAGCCTTTACTTCCGGCTGTGCGTTGCCCTGCGGTTTGGCAGCCGACTCATCAATTTGGGCCACCAGGTCGCCGATTTTAAGCGTATCACCCTCCTTGCCAACCGTTTTCAGCAAACCTGCCTGCTCGGCATTAACTTCAAAAGTGGCTTTTTCACTTTCCAGTTCGGCAAGTACCTCGTCACGATTCACGTATTCGCCGTCTTTTTTCATCCACTTCACCAGGGTCACTTCGCTTATCGACTCCCCTACTGTTGGAACTTTTATATCGATCATTTTTCAGGACTGATTTCGACCACGAATATAGTAGATTTATGGTGCTTTTTGGGTGTCTTGTTGCTCGGTTGACCAGGTGACCAGTTGATCGGTTGATTGGTTGATTGGTTGAATAGCACTGATCAACTGATCAACTGGTCACCTGATCAACCCAATCAACCAATCAACCCAATCAACCTAAATAGTAAAGGCCGTCTCTATAATTTCAGCCTGTTCCTGGGCATGCACTTTTGCATAGCCCGTGGCGGTTGAAGCGCTTGGCTGGCGGCTGATGACACCATAATTGATTGACTTCAGGTTCATCAGCAGGAAAGAAGCGGCACCCATGTTCAGTGGCTCTTCCTGTACCCAGAACCAGGTTGCTTTGTTGTATTTCTGGAACAAAGCTTCAATCTGTTTCAATGGCAGGGGATATAATTGTTCCAATCTTACCAGCGCGATATCTTTTCGATTTTCTTTGGCCTGTTTTTCGGCCATATCGAAATAGATCTTTCCACTACAGAACAGCACTTTTGTTACTGCACGCGCATCTTCAATAAAGGCATCGTCAATCAATTCTCTGAAACCACCGTTCGTGAATTCAGTTACATTTGAATAACTGCCCGGATGACGAAGGTTGGCCTTTGGCGAGAAATTCACGAGTGGTTTGCGGAAGGGCCAGTGAATTTGGCGGCGAAATGCGTGGAATAAATTCGAAGACGTTGTAATATTTGTGACCACGATATTCAGTTCCGCGCACTGCTGCAAAAATCTTTCCATGCGCGCACTGCTGTGCTCCGGACCCTGGCCTTCGTAACCATGCGGCAACAACATAACCAGGCCCGTCATTTTCTGCCATTTTTGTTCGGCACCACAAATGAACTGGTCAATCATGGTTTGCGCGCCGTTGCAGAAATCCCCGAATTGCGCTTCCCAAAGTGTAAGAGAATTGGGATTCGCAATGGAATATCCATATTCAAATCCGAGCACACCATATTCACTGAGCAGGGAATTGTAAACCCTGAAAATTCCTTTGGCATCCGGAATGCGACTGAGTCGATTGTAAGATTCGTCGGTATTTTCATCCTGTAAAACCGCATGACGGTGAGAGAATGTGCCGCGACAAACATCCTGTCCACTCATGCGCACATCCTTGCCTTCCAGCAGCAGACTGCCATAGGCCATCAGTTCACCGGTGGCCCAATCAATTTTTTTATCGGTCTCGAACAACTTTATCTTGTCCTGTATCAATTTCTCCACCTTGCGCAATGGCCTAAAAGATTCGGGCCATGCCATGATGGCTTTGAAAATGGATTGAAAATCGCCTTCGGTGATGGCCGTAACCGGTGAAGCATCGAAGTCTTCCACCCTGGCGCGGCGCAGGCTCTTCCACCACAATTCGGGCTGCTGGTAAGTATAGGGTAGCGGGTTTTGTTTTACTTCGTCTAATCTTTCCTGTAAGTCGGCCCAGAACTTCTTCTCCATGTCACGCGCAAGTTCTTTCGCGTCGGCTTCCCCATTTTCCAGGAGGTAGGCGGTATATACTTCACGCGGATTGGGATGTTTGTCAATCAGCGCATACAAATGCGGTTGTGTGAATTTGGGATCGTCACCTTCATTGTGTCCATGTTTGCGATAGCAAACCATGTCGATAAATACGTCTGAGTTGAACTCCTGCCGGTAGCGGGTTGCAATCTCGGCGCATTTCACAACGGCTTCCGCGTCGTCTCCGTTAACATGCAGTACGGGTGCCTGCACGATGGCAGCCAGGGACGTGCAATAGTCTGAGCTGCGGGCATCTTCAAAATCGGTGGTGAAACCAATTTGATTGTTGATCACAAAGTGCAGCGTACCGCCGGTGTAATAACCCTCCAGGTTCGACATCTGCAATACTTCATAAACAATGCCCTGCCCTGCAACCGATGCGTCGCCATGAATCAGTATTGGCAATGTTTTATCAAAATCGCTTTCGTAAAGCGTATCGGCCTTTGAACGGCTGAAACCCACAACAACCGGATCCACCGCTTCCAGGTGTGAAGGATTGGGCATAAGCTTAACATAGATCTTCTTGTCATTGGCCGTGCCCACCTCACTGCTGAATCCCAAGTGATATTTCACGTCGCCACTACCCATGGTTTGGTCCATCTTACCGGTTCCTTCAAACTCACTGAAAATTTGTTGATAGGTTTTGCCAAGAATATTCGCGAGAATATTCAGCCTGCCCCTGTGGGCCATTCCCATCACCACTTCTTTTACGTCGTGGGCGGCTGCTGTAGTAAGAATAGTATCCAACGCAGCGATGGTGGTTTCACCACCTTCCAGCGAAAATCTTTTCTGTCCGATGTATTTGGTGTGCAGGAATTTTTCGAACATCACACCCTCGTTCAGCTTTTCCAGGATGCGCTTCTTCGTATTGATGGAAAGCGGCTCGGTAAACTTCCGCTCCATTTCGTTGGTGAGCCAGTCTATTTTTTTCTGGTTGCTGATATATTTGAATTCAATACCCACATGCGTTGCATAACATTTCTGTAAGTGGGCAAGAATATTCCTGAGCGATGTAGTACCCAGTCCAATAAGATTACCTGCGAAGAAATTCTTATCGAGGTCCTCTTCCGAGAAATGGAAAAAGGCAAGATCGAGATTTGCACCCCGGTCTTTTCTTTCCCTGATGGGATTGGTTTTGGCAATCAGATGACCCTTATTGCGATATCCCAGGATCAGGCGATACGCATTCAGCTCTTTTTGCCAATCGATGGCATCTACCGTCACGGGCTTCTGGGCATCGGTTTCAACGCCATTTACATGGCCGTTGGTGGCCTTACCCTGCCCAATGGCAAAGTCGAAGCCTTCAAAAAATTTTCTGAATTCAGGATCTACACTGGCAGGATCTTTCACGAATTCCTGGTATAAACCTTCGATAAAAGCGGGGGAGGAATTGGTGATGTATGAAAAATCTTTCATGAATCAGCGTTTGAGAAAGGGGAACCGGACGACAAATATCGGGTAAAAAATGGCAAGAAATGGGTAGAATGGCTTCGATTTCACAGTTTTTGCATGAATTTGGCAGTAATGGCTATGGCGGCCCTACTAACGACAAGGGGTTGAGGGATAGTATTTTTTGAATTTTTTGATCCTATTTTTCCCAAATTGGTATGGATTTACTTACCTTTGCCGTCCCAAAATTTCAGTATGGCAAATCATCAGGCTACTAAGAAAGACGTTCGTCAGGCAACCAAAAGAAGGGATCGCAACCGTTATTACGCCAAAACCACGCGTAATGCCGTTCGTGACCTGCGTGCTTTGACCGACAAGAAAACAGCGTCAAAAGACATGGTGGAAGTGAGCAGCATGATCGACAAGCTGGCTAAGAAAGGAATTATTCACAAGAATAAGGCCGCAAACCTGAAGAGCAAACTCACCCGCAAGGTGAATGGTCTTTCAGCTTAGGCCCTTCGAGATATTCTAAAGGAAAAAGCATCCCAACACAAGTGTCGGGATGCTTTTTTAATTTCGTTCTTGAACAGCTTCGCCCCGGACCATCACTGTAATGATTTCACTGATCCGCTTCCCGCAATCTTGCTGTTAATATGTGGCTGACCCAGGTAATATACGTCTCCGCTACCCGCTACGCTCACATCCAGGCTGCTGCTCGCAAATACATACGCATCGCCACTTCCGGCAATACTCACTGTTGCATTCTCACTCATCAATTCTTTGCTTCTGGATTGCCCGCTACCGGCAATGCCTATCGTCAGATCCTTCGTTTTCCCTTTTAAATCAGAATTGCCTGAACCGCTGATATCCACCTTCACTGCGGGCGCATCAACATCAACATTAATATTGCCGCTTCCCGAAATACTGAATTCCATATGGGAATCATTCGAGATTTTAGTTTTGCTGACAATGTCGCCACTGCCCGCGATACTGATTTCTTCCAGCAATGGCGCGCTTACATACACGTTTACCGGCTTGGTGTTTCGGAGCCTTACCCCACTCTCCGTGCTAATGATCAAACTATTGTTTTCACGGTAAGTACGTATATGCTCGATAATGTTTTCTTCCCCCTCAATAGTTACTTTCATATTGGCGTCCTGGGTGAGGTAAACATTCATGAACCCACGCAATTTCACGTTTTTAAAGTCCCGCACATCACGGTCTCGGGAAACCACATTGCCATCGCCCTTAATAGAACGATAGTGACAGGCACTTAGCAGCATAATGGCGACAATAGGAACAAAGTATTTTCTCATGACAGAAGATTAATTGAGGCAAAAGTTGAAAAATAATACTACAAGTTAAAGCCCCAGGTAACATATTTCCATTACCAATCTTTCAACAACCGCCCCAGCCGGCTTTATCCCTTATCCCGAATTTGCTAACTTCGCAGCACTATGACAGAAAAGATCCTCATCCTTGACTTCGGTTCCCAATATACTCAGTTGATTGCCAGGGCGGTACGCGAGGCAAAAGTGTATTGCGAGATTGTTCCCTACAACAAAAAGATTGAATATACCGACGACCTGAAAGGCATCATCCTTTCCGGTTCACCCTTTTCTGTGAACGAAGATTCGGCGCCCATGGTCGACGTACATGCGCTTTTAAAGGAGAAACCTGTTTTGGGAATCTGTTATGGGGCGCAGCTAACGGCCCGCGATTTTGGCGGCAAAGTGGCCAAATCGAACAAACGTGAATACGGCCGCGCTACCTTCACCATCGGCAAACCCGATACGCTTTGGAAAGGTGTTGCCGATGTTTCGCAGGTTTGGATGAGCCATGCCGACACCATCCTGGAAGCACCGGATGGTTTTGAAATTCTAGGTACCACTGAGTCGATTCCCATCGCCGCATTCAAAAGAGAAAGCAACGGCATTCATACCATTTACGGATTGCAATTTCATCCGGAAGTTTATCATTCGAAAGAAGGAAAAAAAATCATCGAGAATTTTCTTGTCGAGATTTGCGGTTGCAAGCAGGACTGGACCCCGGCGCATTTTGTTAACGACACCGTCGAAGCGCTGAAAAAACAAATCGGGAATCGCAAAGTGATCATGGCATTGAGCGGTGGCGTAGATTCCACGGTTGCGGCAACGCTGATACACCGCGCCATCGGCGACCGGCTCTTCGGTATTTTCGTGGACAACGGCGTATTAAGAAAGAATGAATTCAGTGATGTATTGGCCACCTATGCAAAACTGGGATTGAATGTGAAAGGCGTTGACGCCAAAGCACAATTCTACGCAGGGCTGGCGGGCAAATCGAATCCGGAAGAGAAAAGAAAGATCATTGGAAAAACTTTCATAGATATTTTCGACCAGGAAGCACACCTGGTTGAAGGCGTTGAAATGCTCGGCCAGGGAACGATTTATCCTGACGTGATTGAAAGTGTTTCCGTGCATGGCCCTTCGCAAACCATCAAGTCGCATCACAATGTTGGCGGGCTTCCCGACACGATGAAGTTGGATTTGGTTGAACCCCTTCGATACCTTTTTAAAGATGAAGTGAGAAAAGTAGGCTTGGAATTGGGCATCCCTCATCAATTATTATTTCGACATCCTTTCCCTGGCCCCGGTCTTGCTATTAGAATATTGGGTGAAATAACTGAGGAAAAAGTGGCCCTATTGCAGGAAGCCGATGCGCTTTATACCAACGCATTGAAGTCGCAGGGGTTGTACGATAAAGTTTGGCAGGCCGGCGCCATCCTCCTACCTGTTAAAAGCGTGGGTGTAATGGGCGACGAAAGGACCTACGAGTACACAGTGGCACTGCGGGCGGTAACGTCGGTAGATGGCATGACTGCCGACTGGGCACACCTTCCCTACGAGTTTTTGGCCAACATTTCTAATGAGATCATTAATAATGTAAGGGGGATCAACCGGGTGGTTTATGATATTAGCAGCAAACCGCCTGCAACGATTGAGTGGGAATAGATCGTCTACTAAACATGAATGGCATGAACATTATGCGGGGATTCCTTGCGATCTGTATCGCACTGGCTTTGTCAACCCGACTTTTCGCACAAACTGACACCACCAGAATTCACAAAGTCGCCATCTTCACCCCGCTATATCTCGATTCCGCTTTCGACGGTACGGGCAATTACCGGTACGGTAAGAACTTTCCGAAATTCATGAATGCCGGTTTGGAATTCTATGAAGGCGCCAGCATCGCACTCGATTCCCTGGGCCAGGAAGGTGTGAAACTGCAGGTATCCATTTACGATACCCGTAGCGCCAATGGTACCATCTCCACCCTTATTGCGCAGGCAAAGCTGGATAGTACCGACCTGATCATTGGATCGGTAACGGGCAATGAATACAAACAGTTGGCCGATTTCGCACTGAAGAAAAATATTCCATTTGTTTCCGCCACCTATCCCAACGATGCCGGTGTAACCGCCAATCCTTACCTGGTGATCGTTAATTCCAAACTCAATACCCATCTCACATCGGTTTACAATTACCTGTTGAAGAACTATGGCAACGCAAGAGTGGTATTATTCAGGAGGAATAATCCCGAAGATGACCGCATTGTTTCCGTTTTTAAGTCGCTCAACGCGTCGCACGACGGACCTGGCGTGTTGAATTTTTATACCGTTTCATTACCAGAAAATTTCACTACCCGGGATCTGCTGAAAAACATGGATACCCTCCGCCAGAATTTTCTGATCGTGGGAAGCCTGGACGAAAATTTTGCAAAAAACATTGCGAACCAGGCATTGCCATTTGCAGAGAAGTATCCTGTTACACTGGTGGGTATGCCTACCTGGGACGGCATCCGGGATTTCGACCGTGTGGAATTCAAGCCCCTCACCATTGTGTATTCCACCACTTATTTCAACCCGGTTGTAGACAAGTGGAGCATGAATTTCAGCAATGTTTACAAACACAAAACCTATAGCCGGCCATCCGACATGGCCTTTAAGGGTTACGAGATCACCTATTATTTTATTCGGCTTTTACAGAAATACGACAAAGGCTTGATGAACAATCTGGGCGATAAATCGTTCAGGTTAGTGACAGAATTCGAATTCCGACCCGTACAATGGAGCAAGGCCGTATCTGGCCCCGACTATTATGAAAACAAAAGGATTTATATTCTGAAAAAATTCAACGGCATAACCACCCGTTTGTACTAACTATTTTCCAACCGCGCTTCTTCCTGCCAAACCAGCCGCCACATGTCGGCGGATTTTATTTAAATTGAAAGGCTCTGCCCCAGTGGGTATGAGCATTGCAGGCTATTAATTGACTTCAAAGAAGCTATGGCATTAATTGAATTTTCCGACAAAGGACTTTATTGCAGCCAGGGCAATTTCTATATCGATCCCTGGCGCCCGGTGCAGAAGGCGGTGATCACGCACGCGCATAGCGATCACGCGCGTGCAGGTTCGGCCAGCTATCTCTGCCACCCGCTGACACGGCCACTCTTGCTGGCCAGGCTGGGTGTGCAAAATATTGAAACCATTGAATGGGGACAGCCGGTTTTCATTAATGGTGTGAAGCTAAGCCTGCATCCGGCCGGCCATATTATTGGCTCTTCGCAGGTGCGCGTAGAATTCAAGGGTGAAGTGTGGGTGGTGAGTGGCGATTATAAAATTGAAGATGATGGATTGAGTGGCGCCTTTGAACCCATCGCCTGCAATACTTTCATCACTGAGTCGACATTCGGACTTCCCATTTACAAATGGGAGAAGCAACAGAAAATTTACGCAGATATTCAACAATGGGTGAGGAAAAATAATGCGGCTGGCGTAACCTCTGTTTTGCTGGCATACAGCCTGGGAAAGGCGCAGCGTATTCTGCCACCTTTGGTGGAAACCGGCTTAAAAATATTTGTACACGGCGCCATCGCGGTGATGCAGGATGCCCTGCAAAACGGCGGTTATACATTACCGGCAGTTACCAGGATCACGCCTGAAACCCCGCGTGAAAGCATACAGGGCCAGGTGATCATTGCTCCACCGGGCGCAGATGGGTCGCCCTGGATCAACAAATTCAATCCTTACGAAGTGGGCGTATGCAGCGGATGGATGCAGGTACGTGGCAATATCAGGAGAAGAAACGCCGATGCGGGATTTGCACTCAGCGACCATGCCGATTGGGACGGACTCATTGGCGCGGTGAAAGCTACCGGGGCGCAAAAAGTGTTTGTCACCCATGGCTTTCAATCGGCTTTTAGCCGCTGGCTCAATGAAAACGGAATCGAATCGGCAGAAGTAAAAACGGAATACAACGCAGCGGAAGAAGAAAGCCAGGAAACCATCACCAACCCCAAAGCCGAATAATTTCAGATGAAGCGCTTTTCAAACCTGGTGTTGCAATTGGGCGTGTCCACGAAAACAAACGACAAGGTGGATGCACTGAAAGAATATTTTCTGCAGGCATCGGATCGCGATAAATTATGGGTGATCGCCATTTTTAGCGGCAGACGGCCTAAACGTGCCGTGAATTCAACCCAGCTTCAACAATGGTGCAATGAGCTAACGGGATTACCCGCCTGGTTGTTTGACGAATGCTACCAAACCGTGGGCGATCTGGCTGAAACCATCGCGCTGCTGCTTCCCGAAGCGAATCAAACAACAGCCGATTCAATTTCACTGTCATTTTATATTGAACAACTCGCCAGTCTTGGAAAATCCGATGAAGCGGCAAAGAAGAAATTTGTGCTGGATAGCTGGATGCGCATGGACAAACAGGAGCGCTTCGTGTTCAACAAATTGATCACTGGCGGCTTTCGAATCGGCGTGTCGCAACAACTCATGATTAATGCGCTTGCCAAAACCTTTCACCTGGATCCTTCGGTGATGGCTCATCGCATCAGTGGCAATTGGGATCCCACCACCATTTTATTTGATGAGTTGATAAAAGGCGATCCCAATACCATCGATTTTTCAAAGCCCTATCCCTTTTACCTGGCCTATGCTTTGGAAGAAACCCTACCTGCCATCGGACAGCCGGAGGAATGGCAGGCCGAATGGAAATGGGATGGCATTCGCGGTCAGCTTATAAAACGTAACGACGAAATATTCGTGTGGAGTCGTGGCGAAGAACTTCTTACCGACCGGTTCCCTGAATTCCAGCTGCTGCTTGGCCATGTTCCAAATGGCACAGTGATCGATGGCGAAATTCTTCCGTTCCGGGATGAAAAGCCATTGCCATTCGCCCTGTTACAAACGCGCATCGGCAGGAAAAATGTAACACGAAAACAATTGCAGGAAGCGCCTGCTGTATTTGTTGCCTACGACTTGCTGGAAAGGGATGGCGCCGACCTTCGCGAAGTGCCGCTTTATAAAAGAAGACTGGCTTTGGAAGAATTGGTCGCCCACGCGAATCAGTCGAATCTGCGTATTTCACCGGTGATTGATTTTACAAATTGGAATGAGCTGACCGGACTCAGGGAGAAGTCACGCGAAATGGGCAGCGAAGGATTGATGTTGAAAAGGAAAGAATCTGTTTACCAAACAGGAAGAAAACGGGGAGATTGGTGGAAATGGAAAATAGATCCCTTGGTAATTGATTGTGTAATGATCTACGCGCAAAAAGGACATGGCAGAAGAAGCAATCTATACACGGATTACACCTTCGCAGTGAAAGACGGCGATCAACTCGTTAGTTTCACCAAGGCCTACTCCGGACTCACCGACAAAGAATTTGCCGAAGTGGACGCATTTGTAAAAAGAAATTCGCTGGAACGATTCGGCCCGGTGAGAACCGTAAAGCCTGAGCTGGTTTTTGAAATCGCTTTCGAAGGCATTGCGGCTTCCAATCGTCACAAATCGGGCGTGGCATTGCGTTTCCCACGAATCAACCGGTGGCGTAAAGACAAGAAAGCAAACGAAATCAATACCCTTGCCGACTTAAAAATCATGTTGGAACAATACGGAAAATGAGCACCAAAAAAACAAATAGCGAGGGAAGATGACCGACTTGCAACATACCCACGGTTATGCCGTAATCAGGCAGTGGTTGGAGGCCAAGCAATTCGAACCATTCGAATTCCAGGAGGAGGCCTGGCAACATATTGCGAATGGTGAAAGCGGACTTGTGAACGCACCCACCGGTTGCGGAAAAACCTTTTCCGTTTTCCTGGGTACGTTGATTGATTACATTAACCGGCATCCTACCGATTTCAGGACAAGAAAGAAAAATGGCCTGCAGATGCTCTGGATCAGTCCGCTGCGCGCGCTGGCGAAAGACATTGGCCGCGCCATGAAAGAAGTGATCGCCGAACTGGATATGAATTGGCAGATCGGCATTCGAAACGGCGATACGGAAATCAGCGAAAGGCAGAAACAGAAAAGGCAAATGCCAGAAGTGCTCATCATTACGCCCGAAAGTTTGCATTTGCTTTTGGCGCAAAAAGATTATCCCGTTGCTTTTTATTCTTTGCGCATCATTGCTGTTGACGAGTGGCATGAACTGATTGGATCGAAGCGTGGCGTGCAGGTGGAGTTGGCTGTTTCAAGACTCTGCGGACTTGCATGGAGAAGAATAAAAACGGATCCGGATGCTTCCTATCCTTTGCAGATTTGGGGAATTTCGGCAACGATCGGCAACCTTCATCAGGCCGCTGAAGTATTGTTGTCGCCACTGCAATTGTTCACCGATAAGGCAAGTAACGCGGCCGCGGCGGAACCAATTATTGTAAAAGCCAAAATCAGGAAGGATATCCGCATTGAATCCATTCTTCCCGACGAGATTGAAAAATTTCCCTGGTCGGGTCACCTGGGTCTGAAGTTGATCGATAAAGTGATCCCGATTATCAACGAAAGCCGGACCACCCTGCTTTTCATCAACACGCGTGGCATGAGTGAGATTTGGTATCAGTCGCTGTTGAGACACAATGCCGACCTTGCGGGATTAATTGCACTGCACCATGGCAGCATCGAATACCAATTGCGGATGTGGGTTGAAGAGGCATTGCACGAAGGCAAGTTGAAGGCTGTTGTTTGTACCTCAAGTTTGGACCTGGGCGTTGACTTCCGCCCGGTTGAAACCGTTATCCAGGTGGGCAGTCCGAAGGGCGTTGCGCGTTTTCTGCAAAGAGCGGGAAGAAGCGGACACCAGCCCGGATCCGTGAGTAAAATCTATTTTCTTCCCACCCATTCGCTCGAATTGGTAGAAGCTGCCGCATTGAAAAATGCCATCGAAGAAAATTTTATTGAAAGCCGCGAACCTTTTGTACGATGCTTTGATGTGTTAACCCAATATTTGTGTACCCTTGCTGTATCGGACGGATTTAAGCCGGAAGATATTTTTCCCGAGATCCTTTCCACGTTTTGTTTTCGCGATATGCTGGAATCCGAATGGCTGGAGACACTTCATTTCTCAACTTCCGGCGGCGCAGCACTGCAACAGTACGACGACTTTTCAAAAATTGAAATCATCGACGGCGTGTATCGAATCATCAGTCGCAAAGTGGCCATGCGCCACCGTCTGCACATCGGTACCATCGTAAGTGAATCCATGCTGAAAGTAAAATTTATCAGCGGAGGATATATCGGCGTGATCGAAGAATATTTTATTTCAAGACTGGA
>Ga0163162_10000513_pt1 | contig 35886 bp, 38 predicted proteins | sample S55metaG_FD_115310 | JGI IMG/M metagenome (GOLD analysis project Ga0163162, IMG submission 115310) | Switchgrass rhizosphere microbial communities from Kellogg Biological Station, Michigan, USA - S5-5 metaG | ecosystem: Host-associated > Plants > Roots > Rhizosphere > Soil | place: USA... | reverse complement strand
TCAGTTATTTTTTGTGGATTGATGGGATTTCCGGAGAGATCATAAATCGCATTGGTGTAATTGCCATGCGCACGTGTGGTGATCGATTCGAAACGGATACCCGGGATAATATTTAATCGTCCCGTTACACGAAAAATATTCTCCGCAAAGAGGGCCGTATTGTGATTTGGAAATTGATAGTCGGAATAACGAAGAGAATCCTTTGGATTGAAAGTAAAGTCATCTGACGTTCCACCAGATCCGTTGTTGCCATATCCCTGTTGGCGATGTGTATGACCACTGTAATAACGGAAACCTATCAACGCAGTTGAAAAGATGTCACCGATACGGTATTGATACAATAATCTTGTCTCATTTCCCCAATTGTTGTAATGATCCTTGTACAGGTTTCGATCTGATCCATCATCTGCACGATTGATAAATGTCAGCACACCCAACGCATCGCGACTGGCCTGCAGACCAAAGAAACGGGTGTTGAATGTCCATTTTCTCCCAAGATGATAATCCAATGAAGCCGATCCCAGATTCCATTTTACTTTGAACCAATTCCGCTCTCGAACGGACTGACGAGGATCTTTTGCAAAATCAGCATCCGTTAATCCACCGGGTTGATGTTCGAGGTAATCCATGTATGTGTACTGGAGTGTCAGCGCAAGACGATCAGTTAAACTATAAGTCGCGGACCCATATGCTGTATTTGTATTGAATTCTGAATTGGGTCTCCAGCCATCCCCTGATTTATGTTGATAGAAAGCGTAATAATTTAATTTTTCAACTGTACCGCCAATTCCGGTTGACGTATTAAAAAAATTCCACGACCCCGCGGTCAGGCGTGTATCAATTGCAAATTTTTGCGAGTCCACTCCTTTGTTCATTCTAAAATTGATCATGCCGCCAAACTGGGTTCCATATTGCAATGACGCGGCGCCACGAACGATCTCAATTCGGTCGATTGCTTCTACCGGCGGTGTATAATAGCTTTCCGGGTATCCCAGCGCATCGGCACTAATATCATAACCATTTTGCCTTGTGTTGAAATTGGAAACACGGTTCGGACTAAGCCCTCTTCCTCCAATGGCGAGCTGTATCCCGGCTCCGTCATTCTCCCAAATATTTAGTCCCGCCACTTTTGAATACACTTGGCGACTATTATTTGTGGCTTTATTTGCAACGACATCTTTCATCACAACCACTTCTGTTTTTTTGCCAGCATAAATGGCTGTGCCTTCGACATCATGTAAGCGCGTGAATCCTGAATTCATTTTTTCACCTGATTGAACAATTACACTGTCGAGTGTTTTGATATCTGTCGACAATGGCACCTGGATAACGAGATTGTTCGTTTCAAGTTTAATGGATTTGGTAATAGTAACGTATCCAACAGAACTTACCTCCAGTACATATTGACCGGCAGGAACATTTTGAAATTCAAATCTTCCATTTTCGTCGGTGATCATCATATACGAGGTGCGTTGTAACAAAACAGATGCACCCGCGACAGGTTGTTTCCCGTAAGTAACATTTCCCGAAATAGCTCCACGTTGCGCTTCGGCATGTAAGATGATGATGATAAAAAATATAGTCGAAAAAAATCTCATTATTATTTTCTTTTGTCGACAAACGGCAGAATCCAGGACTTGTGACCGAACCATGATTCTTTCTGGTTTGCAAGGTTAATCGTGCTGTCGATATAAAGTCGACTTCCACTTCCGTTCAGTGAAACGTAGCTCTGTACGGTAATTTCGGGATCATCCATGCCCTGTCGTTCATACTCACGGTGCAGGATATGCGCATATTGCAGCATCATATCCGGTTGTGTTTCCATCATCCTTTCCTGATACGGTGTTAAAAAATTGGATGAATTGACCTCGAACTTTTTTCCTGACGATGGGTCCTTTACATAAAAAAACGCGGCTCCGCTTTTTTCCATCAACATCACGCGCCATGAAAATCGGTATCCCTCTTCAGTCCATAATAATTTACCCGGGTAAAGCAGGAACCTTACAGGCATCAGCAGTTGGATCAAGAAATGGCAGGCAAGCAAAAGCATAACGAACCGGTCGATTCGCGTTTGAGCCGGCAAAAATATATCATATGATGTTGACTCTTGGCGGTTAATAAATAGAGATTTGATTTTGTTAACGATCCTGAGATGAAAATCTTCGGAAAAGAAAATTAGCGTCGCACTGATCATGATATATGGGAACATTCCAATCTGGAACAAAATCGCTGTGAGTGTGTGAAAGATAAGTACGAGCAGGTAACCAACCGGCCTTGTTCTTTTGTTCAATAAAAGAAATGGCACAGAAAGATCAAACAATGCTCCCGCCCAACTAAAGAAGTACGCCGCCCAGTGCTGTGAAAGCAACGGACCAATTACCGGAATGTCAGACTTAGCCGGGAGCCAAATGCCCAATGGCATTGCCTGCAGTAACCAGTCCGCAGTCAATTTCGATAGTCCGGCAAAAAAATAAATAATACACAGTTGCAGTTTGAAGATGTCGATCATCCAGGATGGGATGCGCGTAACTTCGAGTGATGGTTTCCGTAAGACATCAACCGAAAAATACCGGTTAGCCGGAACAAGGATCAATAGAACGGAAAGGATTGTTACGAGATAATAGTGATTAAGATAATAAGTTTTGTCGATAAGCTCGGCAAAACCAAAACAAAGCAAGAAAATGCACGCTGCAACGCGATAGAAAAGTCCGATGCAAATAAAAAGCGCCGCGATCGCCATCAATATATATAACGCATACATATAAGCGCCATTCAACGGCTGCAACCATTCGAACCCAAAAAAAGGAAAATGGAATTTTGGTTTGATAAAAAAATCATATACCCAGCCTTTAGAAATAAAACGGAGGGTGCTATAGAATAGTACAGCCCCGAATGCAATTCTAAACACTGCCAACGGGGCTATATGACGATACCGGGTAAGAAAGTTAGTCCCCATCATCATCCTGGAAAGAAATTTTTACACCCAAGGCAGAACTCATGTCAACCTTGAGCATCACGGTCATTTTTCGCACTTCGGTAAAAGCGTCGTTGATTGCCGGCGATTCATTTTCGACACCAGCTGAAAGCGGTTCAGGCAATGCCTGCATTTTTGTAATTAACGTTGCCCACTGACTTTTCATGGCATTATTCAACGTGCCTTCGCCTTTCTGGGCATTTGTTGCAGCAACTTTATCGTCCAATCCGCTTCCGGACCCTCCGAGATAAATATTTTGACATGCCTGAACCTGTGCGATCAGCAATTGAGAGGAAAGTCCGCTGTAATAGCCTTCAACTTTTGTCGGAGACTTTGGCAATACGGAAGGACCGTACAGGCCAATTGGAATTCCGATCTTATAGTTTTGAAGATTCACATCAAAATCTAAAAGAAGCGCGTTCACCAAAAGACTCAGCGAGCTTCCTGCATCAACGCCAGTTGCCTTGTTGAATTTGTCAAGATAATTTCCACCGGAAGCTGACCACTTGTTCAACACCGCTGCGGATTTGGTTTTTAACGAAGATGTCAATGTTGCAAGATATTGCTTTGCGCCGCTTGCATTTGCGTTCGTTGAAAATCGCGCGAGCGCTGCATCGTTTCCATACGCGAATAGTAAATAATCGATGGCGGGAAATCCTTGCGCCGCATAATTTCCCAAACCATCGATTGCATACGACGCACCATTTATATTATTTATAATGGTAACGGTATCTGTAGGGAAGGCGTTAGTAAAATGGGTTGTAAGGAAAAGATCAGTTGCCGGGCCAAATTCAAATTCACTCACCGCGGCCCATGATTTATATGCAGACTTAAATGCATTCTGTGCATCTGCAAGTGTTGTCAAGGTAGGATTGGTATTGAAAGCGCTGACAGCTGCATCCAACGTTGCTGCGTTTGTCGATAGTTGTTGGTAAGAGGGTACAATAATATTTGTTCCAATATTCACCAAAGTTTCATCTGTACCGCCGTTGTTTGGAGGAGGCGTTGAGCCTGTGTTCGATTTGCTGCATGAAATCAGGATGATGGTCATGCATGCAGCAACACTAAATAACGATATCAATATATTCTTCTTCATAATGATCTTTTATAAATTCGATTTAATCGAATCCCATCCATAGATAGAACTAATTTTATCTAAAATTGCGTCGATACCACTTGGAGTGATATTGTAAAAATTATCGCCATAAAGCGCAAGCACCGCGTTGTAATCAGCATCGCTGATTTTTTTGTGTGTATTAAATTTGAGTGCGGTCCAAAATCCAAGTGATTCCGATAAGTTTCCGCAAACTGCAGCAGCACCATTCGGTATGTTTCCTTTTGCTTCATTCAATTCGTGCAATGCAGCAGCAGCTTCCATCGTTTCAAAAAATGGAATGATGATATCCGCCTGTTGTTGTGCCGTTGCAATATCGCCATTTGACAATGCGGCTCTTCCTTTTAAGAATGCGCTCATCAACGTTGTGTTCGCGTTGATACCAGTTAGGGAAGTCACAGGTTTTGTGATTCCCGAATCAATTTGACTTGTATACGAACCCCAATACTTTACGCCAACGCGATAAGATGGAAAAGTTGCCGGAACGCACCAGAGATAAAATGCCTGGTCCCACGCATGGATCTTTGCTGATTGCGTGATATTGCCGTTCAAAGAATCGCCCAACAATACATCAGCGATCTGGTGACCAATCAATACACCCATCATCGTTTTTGTAAAATACTGGCGCCAGTAAATTCCGTTAGCCGATAACAATGTGTTTCGTGTACTCACGCCTGCAACACCGTTAGATGCGGGAAGCCCGGACGTGCTTGCTTTGGCCAAACTATCCATGATGAGTTGAATCACCGGCTGCGCGGCTGCGATGGTACTGTTTTTCAATTGCAAACCAGAATTATTGAGGTTCAAACTGACTCCACTGAAACTTGTATCAGTAAAGAATCCACCCTGGTTAATATACATTTCATTTAACTGGTTACCACTAACGATATTTCCCGAAGTGTTGCCCTTGTTCATCAAAATTTCAATTTCTCCGATCATCGATAACAAGGTCTTGGCTTTTGTAGAATCTGCATCGCTGAAATTATAGGTGTCTGGAACCGAATAAGAAGGGTTACTCGATCCATTATCTTTTTTACATCCGATTGAAGAAAGAACAATTAATCCTGTCGCCAACAAAGTCATCTGAGAGAAAATCTTTTTCATACTGTATTTAAATGATTGGCTGCAAAAGTATTATAGACTAAGTGTTTCGGTTTACTCTTTCGGGAAAACGGTTTACGGTAAGAGGAAAACAGCTCGCGGCGCAAAATTGTTGTTGCAACACGGCAAAATTGTAATCATTCTGATTTTGAGGGAATTGAATCAAACCGGCCAGTATATTTTTGCTTTCTCGTACGCCTGCAACGGAAAATTTTGCATAATTTTCATTAGCGATTTACATTACCCCCTCTGAATCCGACAAATGGTTATGATCAGCCCCATTTTCAGGATAATCTCTAAATCTTTATGACCGCAGCCGATATACAATCCTTATTTTTTCAACATCTGAAATCAGTATTGCCACCGCATGTTTCAATGGTAGATGAAGTAGCGGAGACACTTGGCATCAGCGTCGACAGTGCATATCGCCGCATTCGGAATGAAAAACCGATTTCGCTGGAAGAACTTGGAAAAATTTGTATCCGTTTCAAAATCTCGCTCGATAAGCTCATCCATCTGCAGGATGATTCATTTTTATTTTGGGGACATCTTGCCAATTCATCCGGATTCTCTTTTGAACAATACCTTGGAGATATTTTGCGTCAGTTGGAATTGATGAATAGTTTTTCGGCGAAGCATATGTATTTTCTTGTGAAGGACATTCCGCCAATGGCGCATTTCCTGATTCCTGAACTCACAGCGTTCCGCTGTTTTTTCTGGAACAAATCCATTCTACTCGATGAATCTTATAAAAGAAAGAAGTTTTCCGTAACCGAATTTGTTCCTGAACAAATTGAACTTGCAAAAAAAATAATTCATGTGCACTGCAAAATTCCCGGGACAGAAATTTGGAATATAGAAAGCATTAACAGCACACTTCGACAAATGCAGTTCTATAAGGAAGCAGGCGTTTTTACAAAAGATGAAGATTATGAAATTTTACTTTCAAAAGTTGAGCTGTTGATCAATCATCTGGAGCGACAGGCAGAGCTCGGATTAAAATTCCAAGTGGACGAAGCGCCCGCTGCAGATGCCGCATCATACCGCCTCATGCACAATGAACTGATATTGGGAGATAATACAATATTCTGTGAATTGGGAGATACCAAGATCACTTATATCACGCATAGCGTAATTAATTTTATGGCAACTAAAGACGCCGTCTTTAACGATCATATGCAGTCCGCCCTCAAAAACCTGATCAATAAATCAATTCAGATCAGTACAGTTGGTGAAAAGGAAAGACTTCGTTTCTTCAACGCGCTTCGAAAAAAAATCAGGCAGCCAATGTTAGCATAATAAGTGATTGTATAGAATTAACGCGCAAGTCTAATCAGTGAAATCAGGCGATGCTCTTTGGTCTTGCGATTTTTCCGCTTCTTACATTTATAAATTTCCTTTCTTCAATTCACTCACTGCGTGATCCGTTGCTCTTGCTGTAATTGCCATATATGTCAATGAAGGATTTTGGCATGCACTGGACGTCATACATGCACCATCTGTTACAAAAACATTTTTTGCATCCCACACCTGATTATATCCATTCAACACAGAAGTTTTTGGATCTTTTCCCATTCGCGCTGTTCCCATTTCGTGAATGCACAAACCCGGGTTCGCCTGCGGATCATCAAACGTATTGATACCTTTGATGCCTGACTTGTCGAGCATTTCTGCAGCGCTATTCATAATATCTTTTCGCATTGCCAACTCATTCTCTCTCCACTTGCAATCGATATCAAGCAGCGGAAGCCCCCATTTATCTTTTTTGTCATTGCTTAATGTGACGCGATTATCGGGATGTGGCAAATGTTCGGCCCAACCACCGATCCACATGCCCCACGCACCGGCCTCAACTAATTTTTCTTTTAATGATTCTCCGATACCTTCCAAATCGGCTACACGTCCCCGGTAGCCTCCGCCCTGGTAACCAAACCCACGGAGATAGTCGGACCGCTTTGTTTTTTCATTGATATTTCTAAAACGCGGTATGTAAATTCCATTTGCCCTTCGGCCATATGTGTAGTTATCCTGGAATCCATCATAGGTGCCTGTTGCGCCAACATGATAGTGATGATCCATCAGGTTACGTCCGAGTTGATCACTGGTATTTCCCAATCCATTTGGATGAGCATCAGATTTCGAATTGAGGAGGATAGCCGTTGAGCCCAGCGTTGATGCATTGAGGAAAATTATTTTTGCATAGAACTCTTCTGTCTTTTTTGTTTCTGCGTCTACGATTCGAATACCTTTTGCCTTTTTTGAATCCTTGTCATAGATAACATCAACGACAATCGAATATGGCCTGAGTGTAAGATTACCAGTTGCTTTTGCAACGGGCAACGTTGCAGCGTTACTACTGAAATATCCGCCGAATGGACATCCGCGATCACAAAGATTTCTGAATTGGCAGGGACCGCGTCCGTTCCACCCACGAGTTAAATTGGCAACACGACCGATGATCATTCTTCTTCCGTCGGAAAAATTTTTCTGCATACTTTCTGCAACATGTTTTTCCAGACAATTCATTTCCATCGGCGGAAGAAATTCGCTATCGGGCAACTGTGGTAATCCTTCGTTTGAGCCACTGATGCCAACGAATTTCTCAACATAACTATACCATGGCGCAATATCTTTGTAACGAACTGGCCAATCCACACCATGACCATCTTTTGCGTTCGCTTCGAAATCGAGATCACTCCATCGGTAGCATTGACGTCCCCACATCAGGCTTCTTCCCCCAACCTGATAACCACGTAACCAGTCGAATGGTTTTACCTGCGTGTATGGATGCTCCAGGTCGTCGACAAAAAAATGCTTGTTTGTTTCATTGCAAAAACCGCGGATCTGGATGTGTTGATTCTTCCGCATTTCCTCGGTAATTCCGCCCCTGTGTTCAAACTCCCACGGCGCTTTAGTAGCAGTTGGATAATCTTTGATATGTTCAACATTTCTTCCACGTTCGAGCACTAATGTCTTTAATCCTTTTTCACAGAGTTCCTTTGCGGCCCAACCGCCGCTGATGCCGGAACCCACTACAATGGCATCGTATGTATTTTCTCTTACCGCTTTGTTATTTACGTTGAGCGAATCGCCGGGCATGATTTACTTTTTATTGATGAAGTGTAAGAATGACATGAAAAAAGAAAGATACAAATTCGAAAACTATCCACGAAAGTTTTGTACAACTATTTGTGCATTGCATTGGAAGCGGTCCAAGCGATTGCGTCCTTTACCAATACCTGGTAATCCCTGTTTGAACACACTGAAGTATCGTGACCGACGCCAATATAAATCATATTGTATTTTTCGTTCGTCCAGATCAATGGATGATCACCCATTGGTTTATTTTGCTTGTATGTTGATTCATCGGCTCGCGCCAGCACACGAACTGATCCGCGTACACTCCGGTTCCATTCGTACCATTCATCGGAAATCACAATTGATGGAGGCATGTTTTTCGTAGCCGGATGATTTCTGTCTTCAAAAATTAATGTCGCTTTTTGAAAAGCCGGATGGGGTGAATATGTTACATCTCCCATAAAATGTTCAAACCATTCCCAATAAGTATTATTCGGTTTGAACTGTCGGCCGGTAAGTCCTGCGGCATGAATTCCTACCCAACCCTTTCCCTGCTCAATAAATTTTTGCAGAGCGTTTTGTTGTGCGTACGACATGTCAAATGGTGCGAGATGCAGCATGACGAAAACCTGGTAATTTGCGAGATTCGCGTCATTGATAACGCTCGTGTCTTTTGTGAAATCAAAAGCAAAATTATTTTCCGCGGCAAGTTTCTCAAACATCGGTCTTGCACTGTCAATCATTCGTACATGATCCTTCGCCAATGAAGCAACGACCAATACGTGATATGCCGGGGCGCGGCGCATATTATAAGAGACAAGAACGAAGACGAGTGCTAGAGACGAAAGAACAACCGATTTCTTCATAAATAAGTTTTTCAATGGCGAGAATGAAGATAATAAATTCAATTGGCAGTCGGCAGATGGCAATCAAAGTATCTCAAAAAGTATTAATTTTCGAGACCGTACGTCTTTCAACTGTCACTCACTCAACTCAACCGAATGAAAAATCTCTTTTTGTTGCTTTTGTTTTTCTGCCAGCAAGTCATCGCGCAAAACAAAAGAATTGATTTCACACCGACTGTATTCTACCATAGTTTTTCTGGCGATACTTTGCCTGTTTTAAAAATAGTTCCGGGCGATACCGTTTATACAGAGAGTGTCGATGCAATGGGAATTGATAAGAATGGAGTTCGACGCACGAGAAGCGGCAACCCATTAACCGGGCCATTTTATGTCGAGGGCGCGGAGCCCGGAGATGTGATCGCTATTACTCTCACTAAACTTTCTCTAAACAGAAGTTATGCGAATAGTGCGGAAGGATTTGTATCACGCGCTTTGCCAAAGTCAGAATTAGTCAAATCGAAAAAAGTTGAACTGGTCAAATGGAACTTAGATCTTGATAAAATGACTGCTGCTCCGGAAGTCAGGCATGAACATTTGCAAAATCTGGTTGTACCATTGAATCCGATGCTTGGTTGCGTCGGACTTGCGTCGGAAGGCAAAAAAACTGTTCTTACTTTTTTTGCGGGATCGTTTGGAGGAAACATGGATTTCAGTCGCGTCACGCAATCCGCTACTGTTTACCTTCCCGTGTTTCATCAGGGTGGTTTGCTGTACCTGGGGGACGGACATGCAATGCAGGGAGATGGCGAGTTAAATGGAGATGCGCTCGAAACTTCTATGGATATTGTATTCACGACTCGGGTATTAAAAGATGATCAACACAAAATATCGATGCCAATGATCGAAGATTCGGAATATTTTATGTTTGTTGGTTTGGACAAGAGTCTTGACAATGCGTTAAAGATCGCTAACTCTGGTTTGATAAGCTGGCTCCAGAAAAATTATCATTTATCTTATGCCGAAGCGACCATTTTTATGGGCGCAGCTGTTGAATACACGATTGCGGAAGTAGCGGATCCAACGGTGGAAGTGGTAGTTAAGGTGAAGAAAAAAATGCTTCAGTTTTAAAACGGAATGGAGATGGTCACAAATAAAATCCTGCATTGAAGTTGAATAATGCGTGAACTTTAATGACTGCCTTCGGGGTCATTTCATAAAAATATCTCTTGCAAATTTCAGTTTGCGTAATCCAATCGTCAAGCCTGCGAATTCGCCCTTCAGCATTGACTATAACCGTTTGAGTATATTCCTCGAACGAGATGCTTTCGTAAATCGTACATTGATTGTGTCAACATTTTTGTTAACCAAACTACCACACAATGCTTAAGCAATTTTCTATACGATTTGCTCCTGCTTTATTAATTGCATTGATTTCAACTTCGGGATGGTCACAAGTTACCACCCCGAGAGTACCGAGTCCGGCCGCGACTGTTTCCCAAACGATCGGAATATCTACAATAACTGTTAACTATTCAAGACCTTCGGTCAAAGGCCGCGAAGTCTGGGGAAAGCTGGTTCCATATGGCTGGAACGTACAAGGATTTGGAGCAGGCAATTCAGCTCCATGGAGAGCTGGTGCCAATGAAAATACAACGATTAAATTCTCACACCCTGTTACAGTGGAAGGACACCAGGTTCCTGCCGGGATCTATGGTTTGTTTTTCGTAATTAATAATGACAATTCCGGGGAAGTGATTTTGTCAAAAGACAACAAATCATGGGGCAGTTTTTTCTATGATGCGAAGAGAGATGAAATGAGAGCCCCAATCAAAGTCCGGGATAATACGGCGACAGAAATGTTGACGTATGATTTTGTCAATCTCACAAAAAATTCCGGTGAACTGGTACTCAACTGGGAGAAGAAACAATTCCCTGTAAAAATTGAATTTGCAGTTGATGATATCGTGATGTCCAATGCAGCGGAAGAATTGAATGGCGCTACGGGGTTCAACTGGATCGGTTTTGCGAGTGCGGCCAACTATGCACTAGCAAACAAAGTAAATCTCGACCAGGCTTTGACCTGGTCCGATAAAGCCATTGCGATGAACAATAGCTTTAACACACTAAGCCTGAAATCAAATATCCTCAAAGCCCAGGGAAAAACAGCGGATGCGGATAAGATCATGGCTGATGCCGTTACGATAGCAACTGAAAATGAACTTAACAACTATGGTTATACGCTTTTAAACAATAAAGATTATGACAAGGCCATTGAAATGCTGACGTTGAATACAAAACGTCATCCGGCAAGTGCAAATACGTGGGATAGTTTAGGTGAAGCTTATGCAACAAAAGGTGATAAGAAGAATGCCATCACAAATTTCAAGAAGGCATTGAGTCTGAATCCTCCTGCAAATGTAAAAGCGAATTCGGAAAAATTTCTGACACAGCTTGGGAGTAACTAGAGGAATGTGAAATGTTGAGATGTGAAAATGAATCGCGGATTTACGGATTAGAGCGGATTTCGCGGATATTTAAGCTCAATATCATTATTGAATATTGATTGTTTCTTCGCTAAAAAAAGCTAGAGTTAATCAATTTTCAACCTGGAAGATCCGCGAAATCCGCTCTAATCCGTAAATCCGCGATTCATTTTCACATTTCCACATTCTCAAATCCTCACATCTCCACATTCGTTTTTAATATCTCCTCGGAGGTCTGCCATCGCCGCGACCCCTATCTCCTCTATCTCTGTTATCTCTATTATCTCTGTCTCTTGATGGAGGGCGACTATCACGACGGAATCCACCACCACCTCCGCTTCCTCCACGAGATTGTTCTTCTGCTTCTTTAACGGATAATTTTTTTCCTTTGATCCCGGCACCGTCCAATGTTTCAATTGCCAATCGTGCATCACTGTCAATAGGCATGTCTACAAATCCAAATCCCCTGCTTTTCCCGGTTTCTTTATCAAGGACAACTTTGGCGGAATTCACTTCGCCATACAATTCAAACATCTCCTTTAAATCAACATCATCAAAGTCGTAAGGTAAGGCTGCTACAAATAGCTTCATGTTAACGTGTTTAAGAAGGTAAATTTACAAAGACCATGGACAATACTGCCACTATTGAAGGCAATTATTTCCTGGGATTTATTAAATATAGGCGATTTATAATTATTGGCCCGTTTTATGGAAATAATTTAATCTAAAGAACATGGGCGCCTCGGGTTGTAGAATGAATTCATCAGAAATCCTGTTATCGAAGCGTTAATCAGTTTATAAAATTCAATTATGCGTCGACTTACCTCCTTACTTTTTTTCACAATAATAGTTTCTATTTATGCCTGCAAGCGGACGAGTTCATCAGAAGGTCCTGTGCCAACCAGTGAGACTACGTTACCAGATATTGCTTATGGAGATCACCCCATGCAAAAAATGGACGTGTACCTTCCGGAAAACAGGAATTCGAATACACGTATCATTGTATTCATACATGGTGGCGGTTGGTTTAGCGGTGATAAATCGGATGCTAAAGATGGTGCAACATATTTTCAACAACAGGGCTATGTCTTTATCAGTATCAATTATCGACTGACACGCACGCCTGAAAACAATATTCATCCGGCGCAAATGCAGGACATAGGCAAAGCATTGGGTTTTATTGAGTCAAAAAATCATGAGTGGAACTTGTCGGATAGCAGGATTATATTTTATGGCGTGAGTTCCGGTGCCCACCTTGCGATGTTGTATGGATATAAATATGATGACGCAAAAAAGGTAAAGGCTGTGGTTTCTCTTGAAGGTCCGACCGATCTAACGGACTCGTCTAGCCGATCAAATAATCTCGGAGAAATATCAGTCGAAGAATTAATCGAATCATTTATCGGCGCAAAATTATCAGACAATCCCAAGGCTTGGCAGGATGCCAGCCCGATTAACTTTATTTCGTCTACATCACCACCTACGTTTTTCATCCATGGAACGAATGATCACATTGTTCCATATGAACAATCCGTAAACGCATATGACAAATTCAAGGAAGCCGGAGTAACTACAGAACTCGAAACCCTCAATGGAGTCGATCATGACCTGGTTGGTATTAATTGGAACGAAGTTTTGATAAAAATTCAGAATTTTGCGAACACGACTACGCCATGATTTCAAAATTTGCTAAAACACCGACGATGACTTGCAACGTTGCAACGCCTGACGACTTCAATGACATCTACGAAATGTATATGGACAAAACATCAAATAAGTATTTGACTTATGATCCGATGTCCAGAGAAAGTTTTCAATCTATATTTAATCAACTATTGCAATCGGGTATCTTATTCGTCGCGAAAGAAAATAATGAAATGGTTGGGACCTACCAATTGATTTCAAAAACTGACCGGCAGGCACATGTATACTATCTAGGATCGTTCGTTGTCAAAAATTCGATGCAAGGAAAAGGGTATGGCAAAGAAATCTTATCGGCTATCAAAAAAAATGCGATTGAGAAAGGAAAGAAAAGAATAGAACTCACGGTTGATATGAACAATCTTGGTGCAATCGCTTTGTATGAAAAAATGGGTTTCCTGGTGGAAGGGGTTGTAAAAAAAAGTTATCGCCTTGCATCTACCGGCGAGTATTATGATGAATATTTGATGGCATTAGTGATTGAATGATTTCCAAAATTGGAATGGCGTAATTCTTTCTCTATTGATCAATTAATTACAACAAAATAATGTTGATAAGTAAGAGTTGTAGCGGCGAGCCTTTATTTGTATTTTACCTGTTCACAAAAATCCGAAGCTATGAAGGCAGAACAAGTCATCAGAGCTATTCAACTCACCGTCGGCCTGCTTATCGTTGCAATTATCATGTGGAGTTTGATCGGGAAGGGATAAATGAAGAATGTGAATCGCGGATTTCGCGGATTTGAGCAGATTTCGCGGATCTTTCTGTTCAATATCACTATTAAATGTTGATTGTTTTTTAGTAAAAACTGCCGTTTTTAATCAATTTTCAACTGCAGGATCCGCGAAATCCCATCAAATCCGCGAAATCCGCGATTCATTTCCACAATTTCACATTCTTTCATTTCATCTGTCAAACCACTTCTTAAACGTGGGTGCTTTTTCCCGACTGATATCAACTTCTAATTTTAATGGGGCCTTTAGATGAACGACTAGTTTTTGATTTTCGTGGGGCTTTACACTTTGAATTGCTTCGATATTAATTATGCATTGGCGGTTTGCACGGTAAAATACTTTTGGATCGATCAATTCTTCTATTTCTTCCAATGTGGTGAAGTCGAGTATATATTTTTCCCCTGAAAAAGTAAACAGATAATTCAAATTGTCACGTGTGAAACAGGCTATGTCGTGGATGCTGATCGGTATCCAATTGTTTCGTACGTTGACAATAAATTTTTCTTTATGAAGAGCCGATTGTTGTTGCGGGTGTTGCAACGCCTGTATTAATTCCTGCATATTAACCGCACTCTTCTGACCCCTGTACAATTTACGGCATTTTTCGATGGCCAATACGAGATCATCTTCGCACACAGGTTTCAATAAGTAGTCAACACTGTTTACTTTAAACGCGCGGATGGCATATTCATCATAGGCTGTAGTAAATATGATCGGGCAGTTCAGTTTAAAGTGATTAAATAATTCAAAGCTGACACCATCGCTTAACTGAATATCCATAAACACAAGATCAGGTTCCGCGTTTTGCATGAACCATTTCTTTGCAGTCTTCAGGCTAGGAAGTATTTCCACAATCTCAACATCGTCGGCTACAGTCGAGATTTTATCCTGCAGTTCTCTCGCAATTAGTGTTTCGTCTTCAATAATGATTGCCTTCATATCAGTGGAATTTTAACAGAGAAATATTGTTTATTTTCTATGATTTCCACGGGGCGGTCGGACAAATAATGATATAGTGATTGCAGGTTGATCAATCCCTGCTTATTGCTGGACTCAACGAAATTTTTTCGTTGAAGATTATTTCGAACAACGAGCGAATCCCCTTCAATGAAGATATCGATTACCAATGGCGTTTCCTCGTCAATGATATTATGTTTGATTGCGTTTTCAATGAGATGCTGCAAAGTCACGGGGGCGATTTTTAAGCAATAAAATTCATCAGGAATGTTAATATCTATTTCTAATCCTTTTGCAAATCTCGTTCGCTGTAATTTGATATAGATCTCCGCAAATTTGATTTCATCGGCCAGCGATACCAATTCATTGTTTCTACTTTTCAAAATATACCGGTAACTTTTACTTAAGCCATCCAGGAATTCGCTGGCAAGTTTTTGATCGGTCCTGATAAGACTACTTAGCGAGGTTAATGAATTAAATAAAAAATGCGGATTAAGTTGTTGTTTCAATCCTTCATACATTACGAGTGCTTTTTCTTTTTCCAGTGCTTGTGCTTTGTTTTGCAGGGAATATATTCTTTGTTGTTGACCCAGCCTCAACCGGTAAAGCCAATATAAAAAAAGAAGTACGCTGAGGCCGATCAATGTCCAAAACCAAATGGTCTTATAATAGATCGTTGCAACACTTATCGATAAGATTTTTTCAGGCACGTCCCAATTATTGGGATTGTTGGTCGCTTTGTAATGAAATAAATAATGTCCACCCGGAACATTCGTGTAATTAGCAATGCGGTCTTTTGTGTACGTCCAGTCTTTGTCAAAAGGATCCAGCCTGTATGCATACAAGGTCTGTTTTGGATTGACATAATTCAATGCGGCCAATTCAACAGAAAAGAAATTTTCATTGGCTCCGAGGTTTAATTGTTTTGTTTCTTCGTAGTTACTGGCAGATGTGATTTCGTTATTGTGAACTTTGATCGATGACAAATACAACGCCGGAATTTTGATGTTCTCTTCATATTTATTTGCGTCAAATACAACAAATCCATTTAGTGATGGAAATATAAAATGCCCATCTCTCATTTTGTAGCCATCCTGGTCGTTGAATTCCATTGTGGGCAATCCGTCACGTAAATCGAAATTCTTGAAATGACTCCGGCTGCTATCAAGTAAGGACAATCCAGCGGTCGTTCCAATCCATAAACGGTCGCGATCATCGAACATGAGACAAGATGTTTTGTTCGAAGGGAGACCATTCATCCTGGTATACTGCGTGAATTTATCTTTATCCGGATCGTATGCGACTAAACCGATAAAAGATCCAATCCAGATTATTCCTTTTTTGTCTTCCGCAATCGAAGTTGTAAAATTTCCGACGATTGTTGTGTCATTTGCATCAGATCGCACCCATTGTTTCAATTTGTTTGTCCCGGGATCGAACATTGCAAGTCCGTATCCATTCATGCCAAACCATATGCGATGTTTGCTATCCTCTATTATACTACGAACACCCCGGTGAGCAATTTGTGCCAACACGGGGTGATACCCGGCTGTATGAAATTTCTTTTCAGTGGCATCAAAATAGTAGAGATTGGACCGCTCGCCGAACCAAAAATTCTTTTTAGTATCCTGGATCGCTGTCCAATAAAATCCCGGAGGCAACGAATCTTTCTCGTCAAAATAATCCATTTTGTCTGACGATGGATGATAACGGTTAATTCCACCTGTTGTACAAATCCAGATATCACTTTTATCATCGCATATCAAAGAACGAATAGAATTGTAATGTAGTTGAGGTGCTTTATCTTTTACATTTTGCCAGAGCCTTACAGATTTTTTATCAGCGCTCAATCGCGTTAAGCCTCCTACCCAACCCAACCAGAGATTACCTTGATTATCTTCTACTGCAGTGCGTCCCCAATTGTACGTGAGACCGGGTGTTGACAGCGTTGACGAAGAAATCACGCTGAAAAAATTTTTATCCGGATTAAAATAATCGACGCCGTTTCCTTCCGAACCGATCCAAATAAATCCCTGGTAATCCTGAAAGACCTGCAATAAGTGATTGGCGATAACACTTCCCTGCTGAGTCGGGTCATTCATGTAATGTATGAAGCGATGATTGATTTCATCATACATACCAAGACCGGTGAAACTGGATGTGATCCAAACTCTGTTGTGAGTATCTGTATACAACCAATTGATTGTACTTCCTTCAGCACGTTGTAATGAATAATAAAAATCATTGAATACTTCGATTTTTGAAAACGACAAATTTGTTTTCAAAAGGTATGCGCTGTTTACGCCAAAGCTCGCCCAGAGATTGCCATTCCGATCGATCGTAATACGATTTAACCGTTTTTCGTTTTGCGGATGAAGAGGTGCCAACGCGGCTTTCCGCGAAGAAATGTCTGTAATCACCAAACCACTGTCGGTTGTCGCAAAAACTTTGTTGTCATAAAAACAAAAATCATTAACCCGGTAGTGTAACAGTTTTTTTCCTGACGAGTCACTCTCATCACCACAATAAATAATTTTTTGAGATGACGGGGTAAAGCGGGCAAGGCCATTTACAGTCGCCAAGTAGATCGTATCTTTTGTCTTTTCGATCATTCTTATAATCCTGAATTCTTTACTTCCGTGAACTACTAAAAATTTTGATGTAGCATAATCGAAACGGTACAAACCCCGGTTGCCGCCAAGCCAAAGATTCCCGAGGCTGTCACCCAGAATCGTATGTACGCCACCGTAAGGAAGGCTGGTAGTATCGCCGGGAATATTTTGATAAGCGCTTACCGCGTAGCCATTATACCGGCTAAGGCCACTCAGGGAACCGATCCATATGTAACCATATTTGTCCTGGCCAATACATCGGACGACCCCATCACTGAGTCCGTCGACTGCGGAAAGATGGTGAAAGTTGATAGTGGTCTGCTGCCCGGAGCAGATGAGAAATGTGCAATGAATCACAAGCAGTGCCAGTTGTATAATGCGGGTCAGCTTCATTGTGTTATTAAATTACCAACAAATGCGCTGAGGCCAAAATCAGGTTTACCGGGGTGTGTGCGATTCGAAGGGGAGTGTGGTGAAATGCAATTGAAGCGTTAGAGCAGGGGTTGTTAGGTAGATTACATCAACCGGTGAGTAGTCTACTAGTAGTCTACTAGTAATCCTCCAGTAGTCTACTAGTAGTCTACTAGTAGTCAACCAGTAGACTACCATTAGTCAACCATTTCGAACTACACATTAACGCCATTTCACGTCTGTACTTCGGGTCTAATATGAAATAAATTACCATGAGAATTTGGAAGATCAGGTCGACAATCCGACCCAATACGTTGACAACGCAATTCTAGAAGCTGCCACCCTGGTCCAAAGCGTTGTCAAAAACCGCTTACTCCATTCACGTTTATAATTTCTCATATTTTGCTCCGCCGCCAGAAGCATAACTAGTAACTAAAACATTTTCTGGACCTTCGTGAAAAATCTTTGAGTACATTTCTTGCGGTCGAGTTGGTTTCGTCAGTAACCGGTTTGCGTCATTTCACGTTCGCACTGACGCGTAATCCCGCCGTAGTCCGCGTGTCCGATACATCCGTTCCAAAGGAATTTCCAAGGTTTGGTCCTGCTTCATTTGCTTTGATACGCATACCAAGCTGAAGCAATCTGCCCAGGTCATCCGCATTTCGCCATGTTTCCACAATCATCCCATCGACAATATGATGTATAAACATCGCGGAAAACCGCTGAACAACACCGTAGCTTGGTATTCCAAAAAAACTATCCTGCTGACAAATATTAGTTGCCCGGATTACTACTTTGTCACCTTCCGCGATAATTTCATCAATCGTCCAATGCTGTTTCACCGGTCCGATCATCCTAAACAATTCGTGCACACCTTCGGCTCCGATGGGAAGTCCCACCGGCCCGCCATGCATTTTCCAATCCGGCGCAGTCATGGCACAGATTTCATCGATTTTATGTTCGCTGATCAAATTCAACCATCGAGTTGCGATCGATTTTATTTCCTGGTCGTGATTGTTAATGACCAAATTTCTTTTTGTTTTATTTTCAATTGACATATTTAATTTTTTAAAAGGCTCAAGAAGGAACGTTTCGGCAATCACCAACCAAATGTTTTCGCATATGCATTCCTGATAATAGCGAGGCAATCATTATTTGATGTTTGCCATCTCGCTTTATTTCTTCAAAGTAAAAATCCCACGGCTCATATCGCTTTCAATAATTTCTATCAGATCACCCTGGATAACAACATCTCCCTTTATAGAGTCTCCTTCGTCATTCATAACTCCTTCCAAAATCCATGTGTCGGTCCGTCCGTTGAAAACAGCAGAGAAATAGCGATCATTAATTTCCCAAAGACCGCTAAATCGAAACGGGTCTTTTTCAAACGGTGATACAAAAACTTCGAAACCACTATCAGCTTTCAATAAAAACCAGACCGGTTGAATTTCTTTTCCATCCACTTGCATGTATCCCTGCCAAATGCCCGCCATTTGCAATTCGATATCCATTTCGGGCGAGACGACCTCCGACCCTAGCTCAACGGGCGAAAAATATCTCGATAAAAAACTTGCGAGCTGTTTCATACAAATTATATTTCGTGCAATAAAAATTAAAGCGCCACTTTAACAGCTTTTGGTTCAGAGTAGAGGAAGTCATCCATTACTACAAGGTCTTTGTATCCTCCGTCGCTGACATCCTTCAAACCCTGCGCGAGTGATCCATTACCCGCAGTAATTTTCACAGACGTGATCAAATCATTTGGGAAAAACACACCAACAAATGAAAATCCTGCAGGATCGGATCTTTTTGGTGCACTGAAAATGCCCAAGCTCTTGTTACCATTAAAATATTCAACAGTCGTGTTGTAGTCAACATCGACATCTGAAAAAATGACTCCGAATCCTTTCACAGTTGCATCGAATGAGGAACCCGACTCTGAATGATACCATCGTGATATTGGTGCCAAGAGATACAAAGGTTCTCTTCGGACTAAAAGCCTGGAATTGCTTTACATAATTTGCATCAATGTCTGAAAAGTTGGAACTGTCCACTCGAAAGTCCGAAGCAGGCAACAAAAGCAGCCCGCGCTTACGACCCGCAGGCGCATCAGGATCCGTTGAATTAAAAAAATCGAACGGAAAATTTGCATTGTTGGTAAAAGCTGCTGGCACAGCGTCCCAATTGACCTCACGACGACCGGCCGGATCAGCATTCGGTTTTGTGTTTAATGAATCGCCTAACATGTGTCTGAATTGTTCTAACGCATTCTTAATGTTTCCGGAGGCATTTACAAAAGTTGCTTCAACGTTTGGTGCCCGTCCCGGCGTAGTCGGGATGTTAACATAGGAATTTTTTTTACATCCGATAGCTGTTGCCATGGTTACCACAATCGCCATCATCCATTTCAAATTTGATTTGGTGTTTTTCATTGTTGTTTTGTTTTTTTGATTGATAAGATTTCGTTTGACGCCGCAAATTTGAACCAGCAACAACGCCAATAAAAATTTATGAAGACGATCTGTATGAATTTTTAAAAGAAATGTGGAGAATCAAAAACGAAGCGTAAAGTTTATGCAAGTGAATTGGTGAATTCGTCTCGTCAGTACTCGATATAGTGACCAACCTAAATAATACGCGAAAATCCGCTCACAATTCGGCGGTATTCGCTATATAAAGAACCCGTTGTTAGAAAACAACGGGTGAAACCATAAACCTAACCGTCCCTGATAGAATATTTGATTAATTATTTTTGCAGTTCTATTCACCTATGTGGTAAAAATTGCTACCACATAGGATCCAAGAACACAGGATAAGTTCTAATTCTAAAATCATTTTCTTGTTTTTTCATTTACCGATGCGCCGATCATCAAATCCGATAATATGCTAAAGCAAGTGAGCCACGCGTCATTTAAAGGGGGCGTCCAATCTTTTCCGAATCCCTGTTGCAGAGTCCAAATCAATGTTTCACCAACCATTTTATAATGTTGCGGTTTCGCTCCATACGCCGCATGTCGTTTGGCAAGTGCAACAATGTCATTGGTAATGGAATCAAACCTGTCGAGACGCGCTACAATTACCCCAAGCATATCAATTAATTTTTCGTATTGCCGATGCATGTCGGCCGGGAACATATGCCTCAGGTCGGGACACTCCGCAAACAACTTACTGTAAAACACATCACCTACCAGCAATGGATCGATCTCGCGGAAAATCTTCCAGCTATTCTTAACCAATCCTTTTTGCTCCTCTGTCATATAATTCCCATGTGCGATTATGCCAACAAATTTCTATTGGAAATCGTCCTCATAAAAATCTATTACAACGAAATGCATCGAATATGAAATAAACCGTGCAAAAGAAGCAATGAAATGTAAACAAATTACACGCATCCAAAATTTCAAATCATATTCATTACTCATCTCTTATTTTTACTGATATTTATGGTAAGGGTTTCTCATCGACTTGATACGATGATGCAGTCCGCAATAAATTTGTTGAAATATGAAACTTCTGTTGTACGCCTTTGCCGTTGCAGTAATTTTTCTATCAGCACATCAAGCGACTCAAAAAAGGTTTCGAGCACTGGTGCTCTATGAAAATGGGGGCCATCATATTTTATTTTCGAAGGCCGCAATGCCGTGGTTGGATAAATTGGCAGCCGACAGCAATTTTACTATTGATTATATCCAAAATACTTCTGCGATTGACGAAGGATTTTTAAAAAAATACCAGCTCTTTATTCAACTGGATTTTCCACCATATGCCTGGGGAGAAAAAGCGGAGAAAGCTTTTATCGATTATATCGAAAATGGAAGAGGAGGATGGGTCGGCCTGCACCATGCGAGTCTCCTTGGAGAATTTGACGGCTATCCCATGTGGGAATGGTATTTTCATTTTATGGGTGATATCCGTTTTACCAATTACATCGCCGATTTTGCAAAGGCAACCGTGCAGGTTGAAGATAGTGGACATCCCGTGATGAAAAATATTCCAAAATCCTTCACAATACAAAAAGATGAATGGTATACATACGACAGAAGTCCGCGAAGTAATGTACATGTGATTGCCAACGTGGATGAAACATCGTACACACCTGATTCAAAAATAAAAATGGGTGACCACCCGGTTATCTGGAGCAACGAACATTACAAAGCAAGCAACATATATATTTTCATGGGTCATTCGCCCGACCTGTTCGAAAATAGCGTATACACAACCCTGTTACGAAACAGTATTTTCTGGGCAGCTTCTAAATAAACTTGTTTGACCAATGACAAAAAATTCCATTTGTTTTTCATTTATTTTGATTTTGGCAATATTATTTCCCGGCACCACTAATTCACAACAACCGGCATTTAAAGCAATTGCCTTTTATACCACGACCGTTGAGAAGGATCATGTAGATTTTGCAAGAGATGTTTTAAAATATTTTAGCTATCTATCTGCCAAGGATCATTTTCAAATTGACTCAACCACTCAATGGGAAAATATGACCGATGATTTATTGAAGAACTATCAACTGGTTATTTGGGTCAATGAGTTTCCGCATAATGATATGCAGCGTGAAGCATTCAGGAAGTATATGGACCAAGGTGGCGCATGGCTGGGTTTTCACGTTTCTGGGTACAATGATAAAGACACACACTGGCCGTGGTTCGTTGATTTCTTAGGTGGTGCCGTTTTTTACAATAACAACTGGCCGCCGCTTCGGGCAAGATTAATTGTGGACGACCGAAATCATCCCGTTGCAAAACATGTTCCTGCCAGTTTTATTTCTCCGATCAATGAATGGTATCAATGGAAACCAAGTCCCCGCCTTAACAAAGACGTGCATGTAATCGTATCACTGGATTCGTCCAACTACCCTCTTGGGAAAAAAGATATAATACGAAATGGAGATTTGCCCGTCGTGTGGACGAACACCAAATACAAAATGCTTTACATGAACATGGGTCATGGTGATCTCGTTATGTCTGACTCAACACAAAACCGCATGATCGAAGATGCCGTTCTGTGGTTGGGTAAGAAAAAATAGGGGTCGATAACTTTCATTTTTAATAATCATTTCAAACTTGAGTCTGCAACCCGAATTCTGGCAACGTGGCCCAATAGAAAACATTCCGTCATTGCTGCAACCGGTTGCGCACACACTGCTACAAGCTACTGCAGAAATTAATGAATTGATGCGCGAATTCCCGGAAGCGGTTCTATGGAAGAAACCAGCAGGACTTGCATCCCCGGCTTTTCATTTGCAGCATATTTCCGGGGTGCTGGACAGGTTATTTACCTACGCAAAAGGTGATCAACTAAGCGCTGAACAATTAGCCGCACTCGCAGCTGAAGGAAAAGAGAATCCAAAAGATAGTATTAAAGCGTTATTGGATAGATTGAACAAGCAGGTTGATATTGCGCTCAAACAATTATCAACAACCGATGTCACAACACTCACAGATTTTCGAGGAGTCGGTAGAAAACAACTACCGTCGACCACGATGGGTTTACTCTTTCATTCGGCTGAACATATGATGAGACATACGGGTCAACTACTGGTTACCGTTAAAATTTTGAGCGGAAGAAATGGATAGCTATGTCAATTCAGGCCGCTCACAGATTGTGAAGCATTCAAACTTTGAATAAGCAATTCTGTATTTTTATAAGAAGCCCGAAACAAGGAACTTCCCAGGCTGATTCTTCGTACACCCCATTCCGTTAGCTTATCAAACCCGGGCAAGCCCGGCATGCTCACGACATTTATCGGCAGCGAGGTGGAAGAAGTAATTTGTCTTATTGGTTCCTCCTCTTTTACAAATGGTGTAAATATTCCATCAGCCCCTGAACTTTCATAGATACGAATTCTTTCCAGCGTAGTGTCAACTGCATTCGGAAGTTTCAACAAAAATGCATCAATTCTTGCGTTGATGAGAAAGTTGATATTTTTTTTTACTAGATATGTTTTTATATCCGCCAGCTTTTTTCCGAAGATATCAGCCGGAACGAGTTGACGCTTTCCATTCTCCCAGTATGAATCCTCGATATTGATGCCAACAACTCCGGCCTCGTGCAAGCGTTCAATGTTATTGCTAATTTTTGACGCTTCCGGTCCATATCCACGCTCCAGATCGACAGTAAATGGAACGTTTATGACTGCAGCCATTTTTTTCACCACAAACATCAGATCTTCGAAAGATATCTTCTCTCCATCGTCAAAGCCAAGTGTTTGCGCGATGGCACCACTTGATGTTGCAATTGCCTGGAATCCGTTTTTTTCCAGCAACTGCGCGCTAAATGCGTTCCATGCATTCCCGAGGATGAGAGGTTTGTCCTGGTAGTGTAAATGTCTGAAGGTTTCGTATGTAGTCATTTCAATTAATTTAATTGCTCTCCCTTTTTGTTTATGAGGTATTTTTTACTTCATAGATACATAGCTAAGAGCAAAAATATCATTAGCTAAAATTCATCATGATCACAAAGTTCCGAAATCCCGACCTCCCAGAACGAAATTGGCAAATTAATTGTCTTTCGGCGGCTTCATTTCCGTCGCGACACCAATTCGATTCCATGCATTAATCGCGATAATTGCCATTATGATTTGGGCGGTTTTCGGTTCACCGAATGTGGCGATTGCTCTGTCATATGTCTCCTCGCTCAATCCGTTCTGATGAATCAAGGTCACTTCCTCAGTCATTTTCAGTACTAATCTCTCTTCGTCGGAGAAAATATTTCCTGCCTCGCGCCATGCGCTTACCAGAAAAACGCGTTGTTCCGACGCCCCAGTTTTGCGCGCATCCTTCGAATGTTGATTGACGCAGTATGCGCAACCATTTATTTGCGACGCCCGGATCTTAATAAATTCTTTTTGGATCGGATCGATTGGGAGGTTGTCAACATAATTATCCAAACCGTCCATTGCTTTGTATGCTTCAGGATCTACAGCATTAATGTTTACTCTTCTTTTCGTTTTGTTGGCGCGATTTGCGATGCCACTCATAGTCTCTGTCATGGTTATTTGTTTTTATTGAAACAAAATTACGAGTCAACAATAAAAACATTTGTATCCATTTAGGTAAAGAGCTTCAGACCAATTATTCTTCAGGCGCGCTTCCCAATTCAACATGATGTTAAGAACGAGTAAAGAGAATCATGAGCGGTCATATCGTTCTCTTTACTTGCTTTTTAAAGAGTCCTTCACCGCCAAAACCAGGCTTTCAACACCCAATTTCATTTTATATTTTGAAAACGCCGTAAATCCAAGAGCAATGCCATCGGGAATTTTATGTTGCAGAGAATAATCTTTAATAAATCCGACAAAGATTTTTTGCCTTTTAACGGACTCGCGAAATCTTTGCATATCGATTTTTCCATTCGGCCAACAAATAACATGCATACCAGACGGGAAAGCATTCAATGAAAAATATTCTCCAAGGTACAAGTTGATCAAATCAATCAATATTTTTTGTCTTTCTGAATATAACAATCGCATTTTGCGGATATGCCGTAAGAAATGTCCCTCTTCAATGAATTTCGATAGCATCAATTGTTCTATCATTGGTGATTGCCTGTCGATGTTTTCTTTCATCAAAGCGAGTCTGTTTGCCATTTCGACCGTTGGCAAAACGAGGTATGCAAGCCGCAGGCCGGGGAACAACACTTTGCTAAACGTCCCTGAGTACACAACGCAACCCGCGTGGTCCATACCTTGCAGACTCGCCAATGGACTTCCTTCATACCGGAATTCGCTGTCATAATCATCTTCCAGTATCCACATGTTTTTCTTGCTTGCCCATTCAAGCAACCGTATTCGCTTTGCATGCGATAACGTACATCCTAAAGGAAATTGATGTGAAGGAGTGATATACGCGAGTTTCGCACCAGGGAATTTCTTGATTCCGTATTCAATATCGGCACCGTCATTCTCGACAGGGATCGGACAAATTTTTGCCCCTGCGTGAATGAAGGAAGTTTTCGCACCCGGATAGCCGGGATCTTCCATCCAGACACTATCACCATTTTTCAAAAGAAATTCACCAATTAAATTCAATCCTTGCTGCGAACCTGTAACAACAACAACCTGCTCCGCTTCGCACATAACGGCACGGGATACGCGCAGATATGACGCAATGGCCTCTCGCAACGGCCAATATCCAAGGGTGTCGGCATATCCGAGATGAAACTTTTTTAACTGCTTCAATACGGTGTTGCCAGTTTCAAACCATTTTTGATAAGAGAAAGAATCCAATGACGGCGTACCAAGTTGGAACGGAACAATTGACGATTCAATACCGATGTTCTTTTTTTCGGCTGTTGGTCGCTGTTGCATTGAATGATCTTTTCTTCTCGCATTTAACAAATCATCGGGAAGCTGATCTGCAACAAAAGTTCCTGATCCGGTCTTAGCAACCAAATATCCCTCTATTAACAATTGCTCATAAGCCTGGCTGATGATAATCCTTGATACATGAAGATCTTTGGCAAAATTCCTGCTGGCAGGTAAGCGATCACCTGCTCTCAATCTTTTTTCCATAATCATTTTTCGCAGTTGCTCGTACACCTGCATATATAGAGGTGTTGCGGATTTTTTCGAAACCTTAATACCGGCGAGATTAATTTCCGGAGATTGTTTTGGCATCCTGCAATTTAAGTTATCCGGCATATCGGTTACCTTGCAAAACAATGATCAACATTAAAACTTTTCGCGAGCTGGCCCTTTCGCTTCCTGACACAGAAGAAATGCCGCATTTTGATTTGATCTCTTTTCGCGTGAAGAAACGCATTTTCGCAACATTTCATGAAAAACACAATCGCGCGATGCTAAAGCTTCCGCTGCCCGAACAATCTGTTTTCTGTAAGTATGACAATAAGATTTTCTTTCCAGTCCCTGGCGCCTGGGGCAAAGGCGGCGCCACCTTTGTTGATATGAAAAAAGTAAAGAAAGATATTTTTATGGAGGCGTTAAAGTTAGCGTATGACGGAGTGGTCGCGAAGCAGAAAAAGAAAATGTGATGAATGAAGAATGTGGAAATGTGAAAATGTGGAAATGTGAAAATTCTGAAGGTCAATCTTCGATTATAAGCGAGGCGTCATTTATAATCGAAGATTGATCTTCAGAATTTTCACATTTCCACATTTCCACATTTCCACATTCTTCATTCATCACTTTTTCACATTCAACTTGCGTCGCCTATGACTTCACCAGCTGCATTTTCTCCGGATCCCAGTTAACAATTTTCTGAGTGAAATAACTTTCGTTACATGAAAGCGCCGGAGCGGCGGCTCTCAATCCAAATACAGAATCTTCCACAACTGTTTTGCCTGTTCTGATAGAGTCGAAGAAGTTTGTGAAATGATCAAGGTGTTCACTGTAACCCTGAGGTGCGTTGAACTCAATGTCTGCTTTCGTCGGACTCTTCTTTTCGTCGTCCGTATATTTTTGTTTGTATGCTTCTGTCAGACTATCCTGCATCGCTTTCGGATATGTGAACACTGCATCGTATCCACCAAATCCTGGTGCTTTTGGCAAAATACTATGATGCACTTTGAGTCCGCGTCCTCTCAATTCCATGGTTCCTTCTTCGCCGACGACTTTAATACTTTCCTGTCCACCCGTGCCGCTAATAAAATTCACTTGCAACGTCAGTTGAAATGCCGCATGCTCGGCGCAATCGGGATATTGCAAAATTCCGGTCATGACATCTGGAACGTCGCGACCGTCTTTCCAATATGAAAGTTGTCCACCCGCATAAATCTTTGTTGGTCCTTTTGATCCGGTGATCACGTGCGTACCCGAGAGAAGATGAATAAATAAATCTCCCGCTACGCCAGTTCCAAAATCTTTGTAGTTACGCCACCAGAAAAATTTCTTCGGATCCCACGGAGTTTTATTCATTCCTTCCACGTATTTATTCCAGTCAACCGTTTCAGGAGATGCATCACTTGGCATTGTGTACTCCCATGCTCCTATCGAACTTTGCCTGTCATACACGGCGTTCACCATATTGATTTTTCCAATTTCACCCGCCTTGATCAATTCAAGCGCCTTCGCATACACGATGCTGCTCACACGCTGACTACCAACCTGCATTACTTTTCCACTCGCGTGGTGTGCGTCAACAACACCCATTCCTTCGCTGATTTTATGTACCATGGGTTTTTCACAATACACCGCCTTTCCTTTCTTCAACGCATCTTTTGTAATGCGTGCATGCCAATGATCACTTGTAGCAATGATGATCGCATCCACATCTTTTCGATCAAGCACTTCGAGGTAATTCTTTGTAGTGAAAATATCTTTTCCATAAAGCTCTTTGGCGTTTTCCAATCGGCCGGTATATAAATCACACACGGCCGCAAGTTCCACACCGGGAACTTTTAGTGCCTGGGCAAGATCCATGTGCCCTTGTATACCAAACCCGATGACCGCAAGTCGGACCTTGTCATTCGATGATATTTTCTTTTCATAGAATAAGGTACGCTGCTCCGCTTTTTCTTTCGCAGCCAGGCTCGCCAGAGGACCGCCCGCCAGTAACAAACTGGTGCTCCCGATCTGCTGGAGAAATCTTCTTCTTGATGCTAGGCTTTTTGACATTTTTGTGTTTTTAAAGTTGATGATTTAAAAAAGGAGATTAAAGTTAAGTATGTGAAGGGAAAATCTAATGGCAAATATGAATCGCGGATTGCGAATCGCGTATTGCGCGGATTTTAGCGGATTGCGCGGATTCTTTTCGATGCGGTATTTCACTCTCGAACCAATTTTTAGTGTGATTTCTGCAATTAAAAAGAATCCGCGCAATCCGCTAAAATCCGCGCAATCCGCGATTAATTTTGCAGAAACCAAACTACCATGGCTCCTGATAAATCAACCCCATTCCCGATTCCCAATTACAATCGTCTTTGTTTTCTAAAAAATATTATCAGGAATCCAAATATTGAAGTAGGCGATTATACTTACTATGATGATTTCAATGACGTTTCCAATTTTGAAAAAAATGTAAAATATCATTTTGATTTTACGGGTGACAAACTCATTATTGGAAAATTCTGCATGATCGCTTCCGATGTGAAATTTATTATGAATGGCGCAAATCACCTGATCGATGCAATCAGCTCTTATCCGTTTGCCGTATTCGGAAACGGATGGGAACATGCCATGGACGGAAAAAAATATCCGGTGAAAGGTAACACGATTATAGGAAACGATGTGTGGCTTGGACACAACTCGACCATCATGCCGGCAGTACAAATTGGTGATGGCGCCATCGTAGCTACCAATGCAACAGTAGTTAAAAATGTCGACCCATACTCTATTGTCGGTGGTAACCCTGCAAAGGAAATCCGGAAACGATTTACGCAGGACAAAATTGACTTTCTTTTGAAGTTGAAATGGTGGGACTGGCCCGTGGAGAAAATTACAAAACACGTTCAACTGTTGACAAGCGCCGATACTAACGCTTTGAAAAATATCGACTGATCCATCAATCCTTCAAACCATTAAGCTACCAGCCGAAAACGCGAATCAATAATATTCCGTAACTTTTCCTCTCAACCCAAAAACGATTGATATGAAAAAATTACTCATCGGCGGTATCGTCGGCGGACTCATTATCTACATCTGGCAAATGCTTTCGTGGACAATGCTCGATCTTCATCGATCCAGCATGGACTACACGCCGAAGCAGGATACCATTTTAAATTTCCTAAATTCTCAACTTTCGGAAGACGGTTCATTCTACATGATCAGCACTCCAAAAGGAACAAGCAGCGAAGAAATGGAAAAACGTATGCAGGAAAGATTGGGAAAGCCCTGGGCACTCGTCGACTATCACAAAGAATTACATGTAAACATGGGCGCGAATATTTTTCGCGGCCTAATTACAACCATACTGATGGTAATTTTTGCTGTTTGGATATTGGCAAAACTTTCTCCAACCAGTTTTGCCGCCACATTTGTTGCCACACTCCTGATTGGCGTAATCGTTTTCATCAATTCTCCATATACAATGCATATTTGGTATCCTAAAGCAGATATCATGGCGCACCTCATGGATGCATTGATCGGCTGGGGACTTTGTGGAATCTGGTTGGGATGGTATTTGAATCGGAAACCAAGATAGTGAGAGTTCGTTGACAGTTCAGAGTGGGCGGACGCAGACAGATAAATAAAAGTCAGAGCGAAGTGAGTACGCGGACTCGCTCTCCCCAAATCTTTACTTCGCACTAAATAATCGCTAATCTATCTATTCACGATAAACTGTCCAATACATATTGCGCACTAACTATACCGGTCATTCCTCCATGGATACGCCGTATTCGAATATCCTCTTTTTTCCCAAAAACCAAGTCTGTTCTTTTTCAAGAATTCAATTCGGCTGATCCATTTAGAACCCTTCCAGGCATATAGTTGAGGAGTGATCATTCGCACGGGCCCGCCATGTTCGCGCGGAAGTGGTGCGCCGTCGTAAGTGTGTACTAGTAACACATCTGGTTTCAACGCTTCTTCGAGGGAAATGTTTGTCGAGTAGTCATCATACCCATAGCACATAATATGTGTGGCTGTTTCTTTTGGTTGAACAAATGCAGCCAGGTCCATAAAACGAACTCCCTTCCAGGGCATATTTAATTTGGACCAGGTGGTGACACAATGAAAATCTGAGATGTCATCTGTTTGAGGAAGATCCATGAATTCTTTCCAGTTTAAGGTAACCGGTTTTTCAACCTCGCCATCAACAACAAGTCGCCATTCATCTGAAGAAATCATTGGCTGTGTTCCAAGATCAAGCACGGGCCATTTAACTGTGAGGGTTTGTCCGATTGGCGTCGTCGGCATTCCATGACGATTTGGATTTCCATATCCCAATGGCTTATCATCCGACACAGAAGGAGTCGACTTCATTTTATTTTCAAAGCGCGCCTTCAGTTTCATGCGTGCTTCGACAATACGATCTAATTTTCCGGATTCTTCCATGACAAGTATTTCTTTTAAGATAGGAAAATTTTGTGAAATACCTGCCGCACGCGAAGGAAATCATCCTGCGAAATTCACTGCAGCAATTGAATTCCGAGTTTTTTCAGTTTAACATCATGGATGCTTGTTATTTCATCAGGCAGCACTTCTGCATGAAATCCGAAATTCCGCAACAAGTCAATTAGTGTGGATGGATCCACAACACCATCCAAATTTTCGACGCGCAAAATTCGATCACAATCTTCCAAATCAAAATTCGCCGAGTAGTCTGAAAACATCTGATGTATTTCTTCGATCAGCATGTCTGCATGAGAACTATGCTCCACATTTGTTTTAAAAACTTCTATCATCACTTGAGTATTTAGTGTTCTCTTAAAACGGTGTTTCATATTTTAAAAGGACAAGATCTCACGACTTTTTTGAAACCTTGTCCGTTGATTTTTATATATAGATTTACCTCGCGTATGCAGGAGTCGGTGCACTTGCTTTTATTTTATGATAAAAGTAATATGAACCAAAAACCAGTGCCAGGAAAAGCAGGAAGAATACCCACTGGTTGAACGGCGTACCAAGCGCAACACTTGAATACCATGCACCAACTAAATCGAATGTAAGTCCGGCATATGCCCATTCCTTCAGCCGGGGAAATCCCGGGATCAATATCACGATCACACCGAGTAATTTTGCCACACTAAGAAATGGGATCATATATTGTGGATACCCCATTTGTTTACTGATCAGATCAATGGATCCCTGCGACATCATTATTCCGGGAATTGACGAAGAAAGCATCAAGGCCGATAGTAAAATGGTAAAAATCCAGAAACCAATTTTGTTCTTTTTCATATAAATCGTTTTAGAGTTAAAAGACTATTTTTTAGGTTGATTATATTCATAATTAACCATCCATTGAATGCCGAACTTGTCAGTCAGCATTCCAAAATACGCGCCCCAAAAAGCTTTCTCCAATGGCATCATTACTGTTCCTCCCTGAGCCAGACTATTAAAATATTTCTCAGCCTCTGCCTCGCTTTCCGGATTGATGGTAAGCGAAATGTTATTTCCCACATCAAGTTTCTGCCCCATCGATTCCAGAACATCCGTGCCCATTAAAATATTCCCTTTGCCAAGCGGTAGTGCAACATGCATTATCTTTTCTTTGTCCTTTGCCGACATCTGCTCGCCATAAGGCGTGTCCTTGAAGCGCTGCAGGCCGAGGAATTCCCCACCAAATACCGACTTGTAAAAATTAAACGCATCTTCAGTGTTACCATTGAAGTTTAAATATGGATTAACAGTTATCATTTTTTAAAGTTTTAATGTTTAAGATTATTTTTTTGACAATACAAACCTACTCTCATAATTCGAAATGAAACGGGTGCAAAAACGGCAATTTGAGGGGTCGATTGCGACGGATTGCTACCTGTCATATCGCTGGTGAATTCAGGAATCCGGAGCAGGCAGACTGATTCACGTTTACTCAATACCGTTAGTACATGTTTATATGCATTAATACGGCTTCTTCGGAACATTCTTTTGCGCGATCAGTTTGCAGCAACATTTTCCTCTTGAATTTTAGCTAGGAATTCCTCGAGCTTGTTCAAATGTTGCCTGTTTCCTTCGATTGCATGGTATTTCTCAACTACAATGCGGAATTCTTCAGCAGAAACAAAAACCGCACGTGTAGTAAGTAATGTCTTGTTTCCTTTCACCTCGAATGTCACCGTTGTTTCAAATTGCTTGGGGTCATTGTCAATGTCTGAACCATGCATATAAACGAGACGTTCAGGTTTTACGACTTCTTTATAGGTGATCCTGTTCGGATAATCCACACCGTTAGGACCGTGCATAATGAGACGTGTGATCCCGCCCACTCTTACGTTCATCTCAAGAACGGTTGTAGTAAAACCGCTGGGACCCCACCATTGGGTTACGTGTTTCGGGTTTGTCCATACATCGAAGACAAGATCCCTTGGCGCATTCAATAAACGGCTCGAGATAAATTCGCGGTCGGAAGTATCATGTTGAATTTCATTTTCTCTTTCCATGCTTTTTATTTTTTGATTGTTTATTTTTCTTAGATGGCTGTGATGCTTGAATCTCCTGCAGATAATTGTCGAGATTATCAAACCTGCTTGTCCATATCTTCCGGTACTGTTCCACCCAGTCCGAAACGATACTTAATTGTTGAAGCCTCGCCTCGCAATATCGCTCGCGACCATATTGTTTCATTACAATCAATCCGCATTCGGTGAGGATTTTGACATGTTTGTAAATGGCAGTGCGACTAACCTCGAAACTACCGGCGACGGCATTTACATTGAGCGACTGATGTGCAACAAGATTTAATATCTGCCTCCTCGTTGGATCAGCGATAGCCTGGAAAACGTCTCTTCTCATAAAAAATGCAACCTTTTGGTTTCAAATATATGAAACCTTTTGGTTGCACAAAAATTTTTTCTATTTTTTTTTAAACTTAGCTTTTTGAAGGAACCATGCACCACATTTCGTTCATGGTTTTGTACCACTCAATACATGGTTTTCCTATAGCTGCCCGCGGATCTTTGAACATTTTATCGAAAACATTCTTGATGGAATCCGTTTTATTTTGCCAATCATCCACCTTTTCCACGAGGTAGTTCCCCTTACGAATGACCTTTTCTGGATAACCGAATTTCTTTGGCTCTGCATCAGATTTCTCTTCTGCCAGCGCGTAATATTTCATTTTGCCATCTTGTCCTTCCACTAATCCATAATAAGATCTCCTTTCATCCTGAGGAAATAATTTCACCAATGTTTCAAATGCTGCCCCAATCCCGTCCGGGAATGATTTGACTTCAAACCCAAAAGTTTTAACATCTTGTTGCAATGTGTATGTGTCCATATGCCTTTATTTTATGAGTTATAAATCTATTTTCATCCATTCTATTTTACCGGGTGCAAATGCGGCAATCCGGGGTGTTGATTGCGACAAATGCATCTCTTACATTTGATCTATGAAACATATATCCATTCTTGTTCCAAAAAAAGCAATTCTCGGAAGCCTCGAGGGTTCAAGACAGCTTTTCACACAAGTCAATCAATTCTTTTTAGCAAAAGGAGAGCCTGCACCGTTTAAAGTGCAATTGGTCGGGCTTACGAGAGAAACATTGTTGAGTGGTGGATGCTTTACTGCAAATACAGATGTTCTGCTCGAAGACGTAAAACACACTGATCTGATTATTATTCCCGCATTCGATGGCGAAATATCAAATGCGTTGGAATTAAATAAAGAATTTATTCCGTGGCTGCTGAAACAATACCATAATGGTGCAGAAATAGCAAGTCTTTGTATGGGTGCTTTTATATTGGCTTCTACGGGCCTGCTCGCAGGAAAAAAATGTGCAACACACTGGCTGGCTGCAAACGAATTCAAAAAAATGTTCCCTGACGTGAACCTGGTAACAGAAAAAATTATCACTGATGAACAAGGATTGTATTCGAGTGGCGGAGCATTTTCATATTTGAATCTCATTCTCTATTTAATAGAAAAACATACGGGCCGTGAAATGGCCGTCCTCGCCGCAAAAGTATTTGCCATAGAACTGGACAGGCAAAATCAATTGTCGTTTGTCATTTTCCAGGGACAAAAAGAACACGAGGACGAAGAAATCAGGAAGGCGCAGGAATTCATTGAACAGAATTACCAGGAAAAAATTACTGTTGATGAACTGACGTCAAAATTTTCGCTCGGACGTAGAAATTTTGAAAGAAGATTTAAGAAGGCAACATCTAACACCGTTGTTGAATACATTCAGCGAGTAAAAATTGAAGCTGCAAAAATCAGCCTGGAATCATCACGAGAAAATGTCAACGAGGTCATGTACAAAGTTGGTTATACCGATAACAAAGCGTTCAGAAATACTTTCAAAAAAATCACCGGTCTGTCTCCTTTGCAATATCGAACCAAGTTTAATAAAGTGATGGCGCAGGAAAATTGATCGAACAAAACCAATTAGAGATAACGTAGCCATTTCTTTTCGCGGTGTGCAACTTTATAGTTTCCGTACCATTTGCAAACAGGATACAATATCAGCACAACTCCGATCCATATTAAATAGATCGTAACCAATCCCACCCCACTTCTTCCCTGGGGCCGTCCAAATTGTCCAATGCCGAATTGAAAATCTTTCGTTGCGAAACCTTGTGCAAACAATACAACGAACATGATCAGGTGGACGAGGTACATATGGATCACAAAATAAAAAAGCGGCACGTTCCCATAGACAATAAAAAATCTTGCAATCTTGTGCGGGACGACCTCGCCAAATGCTAAAATCAGGAACATGATCCCCAGCATGCACAAATCGAACAGCAACGAAGGGGGATATTTTGTCAAATTATTAAATGATAAAAAGGTAAAAACGGCATTTTTTTGAGTGGACCATTTAGAAGGATCCCCGTAAAAGTTGGCAAATCTCAAAACAACAAAAAATATCAGCGCCGCCACTCCTATCTGAACAAATATCTTTTTTCTTTTTTCGGATGGTAATTCAAACAATTGTCCGCAACCATATCCCACCAGTGTAATTCCCAGCCAGGGTATCAATGGATAGCCAACGATAAAAATAAAATCGGGCCCAACTTGGAAAAAATTGCGATTAAATAATATTGAGTCGAAGAAGTTGAGCACGGGACGATCAGGAAATAATATTCCCTGCAAAAGATTATGACCAAAAATGATAAACAACCCGGTAATCAAAATTGTTTTTGGCGAAAGTTTTAGCAAGAATGACAACACAATCAAACCAAATCCGATCGCACATATAACTTCCATAATCAATGTCCGAAAATAGATATCGAACCACAATCCGAAATTGACGACAGTAAATTCGACAACGATCAACCACAGTCCCCGGCTAAGCAGGAATTTTCG